>Ga0208316_1000075_pt1 | contig 132280 bp, 128 predicted proteins | sample MalvireepMed_231_FD_184240 | JGI IMG/M metagenome (GOLD analysis project Ga0208316, IMG submission 184240) | Marine viral communities from the Global Malaspina Expedition - Malaspina viral metaG DeepMed_231 (SPAdes) (version 2) | ecosystem: Environmental > Aquatic > Marine > Oceanic | place... | reverse complement strand
TTGCTTAGCTTCAAATTTGAAACCTTGCTGAACACTCATTCAAAAGTTGCAATACATAGTTCGTTTTGCTTAACTTTTGCAAGTGCCCACACAGTTTGCTTGGCTTGATATATTGTTAAAGAGCGTTTCTCAGCAGCGTTGCTGCGAGAGGTGCGTATTCTACACACCTGAAGTTTTCCGTCAACACTTTTTTGAAAAAAGATTTTTTAGAAAACTTCTGTTTTCGGCGGCTTCGTTGCCTGCCTCGAACGTGGAGCGCATTTTAGAGATTTATCTCGCACCGTCAAGGCCTTTTTTGCAATTTTAACTGGTTTTATTGCCGTTTGCGCAAAGTTGCATCAAATCGCTTTGTTTATAGGCAGTTTTACCCCTCGTTAGGTATCTAAAGCCAATATCTGTTATAACTTTGTTAGCTCAGGAAGCGATAAATCAGTAATCATCGAGAAGGGGAACGGTAATGGCAGATATCCGCAGTTTTCACGAAAAGCAGCCGCTACTGGGAGAACGCGTCTATATCGATAATAGTTGTGTGCTAGTGGGCGACATTGAAATAGGCGACGACAGCAGTATCTGGCCATTTGTCGCTGCCCGCGGTGATGTGAACCGTATTCGCATTGGCAAACGCACCAACATCCAAGATGGCACCATCTTACACGTTACCCGCCGCTCAGCCGGTAATCCTGATGGGCACCCACTTATCATTGGCGATGATGTGACCGTTGGTCACCACTGTATGTTGCATGGCTGTCAGTTAGGTCATCGGATCCTGGTGGGGATGTCAGCTGTTATTATGGATGATGTTATCGTTGAAGATGATGTCATCATTGGCGCTGGCAGTTTAGTACCACCGGGTAAACGGCTTGAAAGCGGCTATCTGTACGTGGGCAGTCCTGTAGCGAAAAAACGTCCACTGAATGAAGCCGAGCGGGAGTTTCTAAGTCAATCGGCGGTGAATTATGTCGAACTTAAAAACGACTACTTAATGGATGTTCACCCGGTTTCTTGATTACGTTTAATGAAACCGTCGTTCGTGGTGGCGTTTAATCGACAGTAAATCGGTTTTATCTTCAAGGCGCTGGGCAATGATATGCACAACGCCTTGATGACTTTCCAGTACACCTTTGACTTTTACCAGACGACTGCTTAAAAAAGCTTTGCGATATTTACGCGCTATCGTCGCCCAAACCACCACATTAATATTTCCAGTTTCATCCTCCAGCGTAAAGAAGGTGACCCCACTTTTGGTACCGGGCCGTTGCCGGCAGGTGACCAAACCGGCAACTTCTATCAAGCTACCGCTACGGCCATGCAACAATGCATCGGCGGTGATACAGCCTTTCAACTCGATATGCTCGCGAATCAGTGCCAGCGGATGACGCCGTAACGACAACCCCATGCTGGCGTAATCAAAACCAATGTCTTCCTGCTCGTTGGGTTTGAAAGGCGTTTTATCGTAATTTTCCTGTACCGTCGAAAATAACGGCAACTGTTCATCACTCATCATTAATGCATCCCAACTCGCCTGGTAACGATGTCCGGAAATACTTTTTAAGGCATCGGCTTTGGCGAGCGCCTCAATATCAGATTCAAACAAGCCTGCCTGCCGTAAAGCTTCTATTGTTTTAAAGCCATCACCACGTTGCTCAATTGCCGCTAGCGTGCGTGACTTTGCAAGTCCGGCAACTTGCCGCAGTCCCACACGAATAACCTGGCCTTGCGCTGCCAACCACTGGTAATCCCAGTGGCTCTGGTTAATGTCGGCAGGCAAAAATTTAACACCGTGACGTTTCGCATCCTGAATCAGTTGCGAAGGTGAGTAAAACCCCATCGGTAAGCTGTTAAGCAACCCAGTATAAAAAGCGCTGGGATAGTGAATTTTCAGCCACGCAGATGCATAAGCTAAATTCGCAAAACTCGCGGAGTGTGATTCTGGAAAACCATATTGACCAAACCCACAAATTTGCTGAAACAAGCGTTGCGCGAATGTTTCACTGTAGCCTCGTGCCAGCATTCCATTAATTAATTTATGTTCAAATTGCTTTAGCTTTCCTGTGCTGTGCCATGACGCCATAGCACGACGCAGTTGATCCGCCTGACCACCACTAAATCCGGCAGCGACCATCGCCAGTTTTATCGCCTGCTCCTGAAAAATAGGCACCCCCAAGGTGCGCTGCAGTACTGATCTCACTTCTTCGCTTGGGTAGTCAATGGCCTCCTGACCAGCCCGCCGACGAAGGTAAGGGTGAACCATGTCCCCCTGAATGGGTCCAGGTCGCACAATGGCGATTTGAATCACCAGATCATAAAACGTTGCAGGCTTTAATCTGGGCAGCATATTCATTTGTGCACGGGACTCTATTTGAAAAACGCCAACGGAATCACCCTTTTGTAGCATCTGATAGACCTTACTGTCCTCTTGAGGTATCTCTGCCAAACTCAGCCTAATGTTCTGTTGTTCAAGCAGTTGCAGTGTTTTTCTTATGGCCGTCAACATACCCAGCGCCAGCACGTCTACTTTCAGGAGTTTTAACGTTTCAAGATCGTCTTTATCCCACTGAATAACGGTTCGGTCAGGCATACTGGCGTTTTCAATAGGTACTAGCTCGGTTAACGAACCTGCCGCTATGACAAAGCCACCGACATGCTGAGATAAGTGTCGCGGAAACCCCATTAATTGCTCGGTATACTTGAGCAACTGTTGTCCGCGGCGGCTTGCAACCAGTTGTGGATGTTGCTGCTTTAGCTGTTGCTTCCAATCCACACCTTTATCACGACGATCCAACTGCTGCCGAAAATGCTGTAACTGTTGTTCACTAAAACCGAGGGCTTTACCCACATCCCGGAAAGCGCTCCGAAAACGATAACGAATCACCGTAGCCGCTAGTGCCGCTCTGGAACGGCCATACTTACGATAGATGTATTGAATCACTTCTTCACGGCGTTCATGCTCAAAGTCAACATCGATATCAGGGGGCTCATCTCGCTCTTTAGAAATAAACCGTTCGAACAACACCTCTATCTGCGCAGGGTTAACCGCTGTAATTTCAAGACAATAACAAACCACCGAATTTGCTGCAGATCCGCGGCCTTGATAAAAAATGTTGTGTTGTTGCGCAAAACGAACCAAATCATGAATCGTTAAAAAGAAGTACTCATAGCGTTGCTCTTCTATAAGTTGTAGCTCTTTTTCGTACTGAGCCACGACATGGTCTGGAACACCAGCGGGGTAGCGTTTACGCGCTCCCGCTTCCGTGAGTTGGCGTAAATAATCACTGGCTGTTAAACCAGCAGGAACCAATTCAGCAGGGTATTCATAGCGTAATTCCGACATTGAGAAATGACATTGTTCAGCAATGTTGACGCTTTCCTGCAACCAATCTGGAGGGTAGCATTGCTGTAGCTCCGTTAAACTTCGTAACCGTTGCTCACCATTGATGCTGGCATGTTCAGGGTGGGCCAGTAACGATTCTCCATGAGCAATTGCAGTAACAATATCAAGCAAGGGCTGGCGACTTGCCTCATGCAACAAGCAGCCGCCGGCAGCAACAACCTTAACCTGCAATTGCTGACTTAAGCGCTGTATAAAACGAAACTGGTCTTTATCATCATGGTGATAGTGCCTTTCATATAAAAGCCAAAAACGCTGTCGCCAATACCGCTTTAGCTGATGACCAAAATTCAGCGCTTTTGCATAGGAAATACCACCTCGCTTGGCCTGCGGTAACCACAACAAAAAACAGTCTTCAAACCCATTGAGGAAATCTTCCGCTAATGCCTGATAATCGCCTTTTACTGCTCGACCACGAAACTCTGTTATTTTTCGACAAAGTTGTGCATAGCCTTTGCGGCTAGGGCAAATCACCACCAACACACCGAGCTCGGCGACATGAAACTCGCTCCCAACAATCAGCTTAATGGACTGATTACGGGCGGCTTCATAGGCTCTGACAATGCCAGCAACGGAACATTCATCGGTGATAGCAATCGCTTCATAGCCAAGTTCTGCCGCTTTATCGACCAGCTCAGCAGGGAATGCCGCAGCCCGCAAAAAGCTGAAGTTACTTAAGCAATGAAGCTCTGCGTAGCGCATTAACTAAACCAGCCCTGCAAAAACCATTGCTGCTGATAAAACAACCAACCGGTTCGCTGTTGGTTGTCTTTTGCAACCCAATAATCGCGCGATGTCGTATCTTCATCCCACCAACCGGTATGCAAACGCTCGGGTCCGTCGATTAACCGCCAGTGCTGAATATCAATAGGTTGTGGTGTTTCAAGCAGCCAGATAGGGCGTTTGGCAATACGTTCAGAGCCCGTCGTGGGAACCCCGGGCTGTTGTTTTTGTTCATTGAGCAAGGGTCGAAAGTCACTTGAAAGCGCCGGGCTGTATACCGCCCGCTCACCAAGTCGAGCCTGTAATCGGCTCAACAAGTCCGGTAAATCACCCTGATGGCGGGAGGCATCAGCCAACAACTGTCCGCTATCACTGTCCAGTTCATGTAAATAATCAGCTCGCAGGCTTAGCGCCATTACCGGCTGCTTCAGTGGATAACGGTCAACCTGTAACTGAATAAGCTGCAGGAACTGTGAGGCACGCCAACTGTCCGATGCCAAGCGTAGAGGAATAAGCGTTTGCTGTTGTTCCCGGTGATGCAGAGTAATATCCAATTGCCGGATCGCTTTTTGGCGCTGATACAAAAACTGCTCAAGTTCTTTCAGGGCTCTTTTTAATGGAAACAACAGACCTTGCCAGCGCTCAATTTCCGTCACCAAATCAAAAGAAACATAAAATCGTTCGGCCGGCTGGTAAAAATGGACAGAAGATTTTTGTTCCCCCCGTAACACCGCTAATGCTTTAACCAGTTCATTGCCAAAACGCTTGCCGATTTGCGCCGTCGGTATTTGAATAAGGTTTTGTAGTGTTTTGATGCCGGTTTTTTTGAGTTTCTCAACGCGTTTTGCGTTCCACCCAAACTGTTCTACCGGCAAGTCAGCTAATGCTTGGTGAATATCCCAGCGATCTGTGGATAATTGCTCGACACCTGCTTGTGCGAGGCATTGTGCTGCTTCAGGGCTATAAGCCAGGCTTAAGCAAGCATCTAATTCAAAAGCCTGAAATTGCTCTTGCAGATGACAAACCAGAGGATCCATTCCCTGGTAAAGTCGCAATAAACTCTCAACGGCTATCGCAATCCCCTGAGGTGGAAAAAGCACCTGCTTATCAACCGACTGATAAAGCTTATCCGCAAGCTGTTGCAGAGCCTGGGCTTCTTTTTTCATAGAATACTGCCGACAAATAAGTTCTGGTACCAAGCTTTGCGCCAGCGCTATGCTCTGACCTTTTTCAACACCGGCAGCTACGGCTTTCGCATTACATTGAACAATGGTTTCTTTATTTGTCTGGCCGTTATCATAGAACGCTAAAGGGTAGTCATCGACAACGGGATGGATACGACACACCGTATCCATTAACAGTTGCGGAAAATGGCAGTATAACCACAGGCTCATAAAGCAATCTTCTGCACCGGCCAACCATAGCGGCGCTTAACGATGTCCACTTCAACCCCCCCATGCTGTAATGCAATCCGGTTGGTGTAAGAGCGAGCTTCAGGTTGTGATTGTATCCCGGTAAAAACAAAACCAGGTTGATGCCCACTTTGAGCCGCTTTATACCAACGGCGAACTTTATTGGCATCGATGTCTTCCTGAGAACCCCAGAATAAAGCGATTCCGGTACCACTTTTTAATACTTGCTCAAAAGCCCAGGCTGCATTCTGTTGCTGCGCCTGCACGATAATCTGTAATGAAGGCTCTGCTAATTGCCAGCTCAGTCCTGCTGCCGAAACTAACGCCGGTGGATTAATCCAGAACACCGGCACTTGTCGAACCAAAGCCTGCTGTAACAATGGTTTGATCAACCGATACTCGGTGAATTCATTTTGTCGCTGGCATTCATGTAACCCATCTAACTGCCAGCCTCCGCCCAACTGTTTATCCAAAACATCCGAGCCACTGTGCAAGTACTCTTGCTGTTTTCCTAAGCTAGGCCGACCTTGCCAGAGCAATCCTTTATCAACCAATTTTTTAAGTTTTGGCTGCATAAGAACCTCCAAACAAATACTGTACATATATACAGTATACCAACTTTATTGTTTTTACAATAAAAGGTGTTCAGAACAGACATCGTTCATTTGTTCCGTTATGATTTAGATCAGATTAAACAGGTCGCTATCACACAGGGTTAACGCATGCTGACAAAGTTACTCATTCCTTTTCGCGTAATCATTAACTTTCTCTGGGCTCTGGTAACAACCGCGATGATTGGGGTAGCCATTATTATTGTCGGTATTTTTAAACTGCTGTTGCCTATTGCGCCGGTTCAGGCTTTGCTGTCAACCGTTGCGAATGGCCTGTTCCGGCTATGGGCTTATGCAATGTCGATGTTATTTCAGCTAACCCAACCGATGAGCTGGCATATTGAAGGCGATCTGGCATTACATAAAAAAGGCTGGTACATGATCATGGCCAACCATCGCAGTTGGGTCGATGTGTTTGTCTTGATGCACCTGGCCAGACGCAATATGCCCATGCCACGTTTCTTTTTAAAACGGCAGTTGCTTTGGATCCCAATCGTAGGGTGGGGTTGCTGGGTATTGGATATGCCCTTCATGCGACGTTACTCTAAAGATGTGATAGCAAAAAAGCCTCACCTGAAAGGTCGTGACATAGAAACCACACGTCGCTCCTGCGCTAAGTTTAAGCACATTCCGACAACCGTCGTTAACTTCTGCGAGGGCACGCGCTTTACACCGGAAAAACATCGTCAAAAAGACAGCCCTTATCGTTATCTGCTGCCACCTAAAGCAGGTGGTACAGCTTTCTCTTTACAAATCATGGGTGATCAATTTGAGGCGATTTTGGATATTACCATTGCTTATCCCGGCAAAGATGATCGCCCGGTGGTATGGCATTTACTCAGCGGGCAACTGAGAAATGTTTACGTACATGTACGCACTTTACCCATCAGCGCCGATCTCATCGGTGACTATGGTAACGATGAGCAGTTTAAAACCCATTTTCAAAAGTGGCTGAATCAACGTTGGCATGAAAAAGACGCTATTATTGAAGCGTTGCACGAGAAAATGGAGCAAGCCCACCAACAAAGGTAACGACTATGGATTTAGAGTTCGTCACTGCATGGCTAAACAAAACGGGCTTTGAACAAGGCGTTATTGAACACCTGGCGATCGCTATCAATATCGTGCTTATTGTCTTGGCCAGCTATGTCGCATATGCGGTTTCACGCTTCTTTATTGATCTGGCCATCCATCGATTATTAAATAAAGCCCCCGAGCGCTGGTACAATGCGTTGGTCAACAGTGGTTTCTTCAAACGCTGCGCAAACCTGGCTCCGGTACTGGTCATTAACGCCTTCATTCCGGTCATCTTCGTTGAGCGTTTTGAAACCTGGCAAGACCCTCTGCAAACCGCTGTCAGCATTTATTTAACCTGGATAATCACCAGCATTCTAACGGCCCTGGCTAACGTGGTGCACATAGCCTACGAATATTCCAGTAAAGCCAAAGAGGTGCCAATAACCGGGGTGATTCAGGTTATTAAGCTGATCCTTGTGCTAATGGCCATACTCATCACTGTTGCCATCATCATGAATAAGTCACCGATGTATCTGCTCAGTGGTTTTGGTGCCATGACCGCAATTTTAATGGTGGTCTTTAGAGACACTTTAATGGGCTTTGTCGCCGGTGTGCAGCTCGCCACTAATCGCATGGTCGCGATTGATGACTGGATTCAAGTACCGGATTCAAATGTCGATGGCGTGATCAAGGAGGTCGGCCTTATCACGTTAAAAGTCGAAAATTGGGACAAAACCACAGTGTACTTGCCGACCTATGTGCTTATCCATCAGTCCTTTAAAAATTGGCAAGGCATGATCAACGCGGGTGGCCGCCGCATGATGCGATCGATCATGATTGATTTGGACAGCACGAGCCAACTTAACGATGAAAAACTAACAGCATTAGTCGATACGTATTTTTCGCAAGACCTTAAGTCTTGGCTGGAGCAAAACGAGCTGAGCTGCCCGGTCAGCAACCTGACGGCGTTTCGGTTGTACGCCGAACATTATCTTGCTAACCATCCTAAGGTTCGCCAGGACATGACCCATATGGCGCGCTTACTACAACCAACCCCTGCAGGATTGCCACTAGAGATTTATGCGTTCTGTGAAGAAACTCAGTGGACGCAATACGAAGCCATTCAATCCGCGATTGTCGAGCACCTGTATTCCGTGCTGCCGGAGTTCGGATTAAAACACTATCAGTATTTGAATAAAGCGTTGCCTGACGCAGGCAAATGATTTTTTGTGAAGACGTTAATGCAGGGTAGTACTTCCATGTACCGCTTTCATTCCGTGCAAAACCTACGTTACCAAAGCTTCTTTAATGAAGCAAATTTATTTTTCACACTACAATATGAACATTGTCATATTCGGAACATAAAAAACCCCCAGATATCTGAGGGTTAAGTTTGGTAAATTATTTTTCGATAAGGTAGCTTGCCAACTTGGTGAAGTCCGCAGCGAAGTCCTCGCTGTCACGAAATCCTTGCGGCAACATCTTATACTTACCATTCACAATAAAGGTTGGTGTTGCATTAACGCCCAGATTGCTCGCTCGGCGATCCATTTTACTGGCAGCAGCACGTACGGCGAAACTTGCTAACGCTTTATCAAATTCATCACCGGCTACGCCGTTAACCACAAACACATTACGAATATCCTGCTTACTGGTCAGCATACTGTTTTTGTTAAAGTTGTAATCAAAAATCGCATCACTGATTTTCTCTTCGATATCGAGCTTTTGCGCTGCTGCAAAAGCTTTGGTCATCGTTTCGCCAACATCACCACGCGGGCTGATAAACGACACATGAGCTTTCTCAAAGGCTTCCGGATGCGCTTCTTTTAATGCCTTAGCGATTGGCTCGAAACGGAAACAATGTACGCAGTAGAACGAGAAAAATTCAACAATTTCAGGCTTACTGGTCGCTTCATCAGCGATTGTTTCGTAGTGAACACCTTCTTCAAATTGTTGCGCCTGAGCACTGCCTATTACCAATAAAGCCGCACTCAACAACCCTAAAAACCATTTGCTCATAGTTACACCTTAATTACGTTATTATCTAAAACCCGAGCCGCAGCGGCGCCTCATCCAACGCGGCAAATTGTTCTTTTAATGCCAATACCTGATTTTCCCAATAGCGGTCTTCTGCAAACCAAGGAAACGCCCGCTGAAAGGCACTATCTTGCCAGCGTTTCGATAACCATGCCATATATTGAATGATTCTGAATCCACGTAAAGGTTCAATTAACAGCAGTTCTGATTTATCAAACGAGCAAAATTCCTCATAGCCTTCGATTAGAGCATCAAGTTGTACCGTTTGTTCCTCACGCGGACCATTCAACATCATCCACAAGTCTTGGATAGCGGGTCCGGTGCGACAATCATCAAAATCGACAAACGTCAGTTGATCGTCACGTTGCAAAATATTACCAATATGACAGTCGCCATGCAGCCGCTGTGTACTAAAATCGTTCAGAGGTGTGCTTTCCAAGCGCTTTGCCAGCGGCTCTAAAATGGCAAAAAATGCCGTTTTTATGCTGTCCGGAATCAGCTCGCTTTGTTGCAACTCAGCAACTGACTCACAAACAAACTGCTGATAATTAATGGTTTCACGGGAGTGAAATGTTCCAGCCCGCGCTACCGCATGCAGACGCCCAATTTGCCGGCCAAGCCGTTCGAGCTGATCAAGGTTATCTGGCTCAAAAGCTCTGCCGCCAATGCTGGGGAACAAACAAAAGTGATAGCCTTCATACTCATGCAGCGTCTTGCCATGGATACGCAAAGGGGCAACAACCGGGATCTCTTCATCCGCCAGTTCCTGAGTAAATTGGTGTTCCTCAAGAACCTGTTCTAACGACCAACGTCCGGGGCGGTAGAACTTAACGACGTAACGTTGATGGTTATCGGTACTGAACTGGTAAACACGGTTTTCATAACTGTTGAGCGCCAGCAGGCCACTACTTGGATAAACCTCCAGGGTCTCCAGCGCTCGTATCAGCGTATCAGGACCAAGCCCCTGAAACGCGAAATCATTTTGCAGCATATACCTACTCGTAAATAAAACGTGTTTCGTGTGTTAACACCACGTCGGGATCATTTACGGACTGTACCACAAAATCGAAATCAGAAATTTGCTCTTTTAGCAGACTCGGGGGAACGGCCACGGTGATCGGCAGACTTCCTACCTCACCGGCTTCAACCGTCTTACGCGTATCGCCGATCAGCCGATATTGCTCAAACCCATTGAGAGAAATTTCATAGGTATGGTCTTGCTGCGACTTATTGACGATTTTCAGTGTATAGACGTTTTCTATTTCACCTTGAATGTTTTCACGATACAGCGCATTTCGGTCACGCAGAATATCAACCTCTAACGGAATACGAGTGGCAACGTCGATGACCAGAACCGCGGTTACCGCAAGCATCATAATGAAGTAACCAATGCTCTTCATACGCCAGGGGTTGGTTTTTTCGGATTTCTGTTTAGCGGCGAGGTTACGCTCAGTGGTGAAACGAATCAGCCCTCGAGGGTAATTCATTTTATCCATGACGTCGTTACAGGCATCTATACAGGCCCCGCAATCAATGCATTCGTATTGCAGGCCGTTGCGTATGTCGATGCCGGTCGGGCAGACCTGAACGCACATATAGCAATCGATGCAGTCACCAAGGCCTTTTTCTTTTGGATCCACTTTGCGCGAGCGAGGTCCTCTTGGCTCACCACGATTGACGTCATAACTGACTGTGTAGGTATCCTTGTCAAACATGGCTGACTGAAAACGTGCATACGGACACATATGGGTGCACATGATTTCCCGCATATAGGCGGCATTGCCGTATGTACAAAACGTAAAGAACAGCACACTGAACGTCGCCCAAAACCCGGCTTCCAGGGTAAAAAAGTTAACGAATAGGGCACGAACATCGGTAAAATAACCGACAAATATCATTGACGTTAACAACGCCACAGCAATCCAGCTTAACTGTTTGCCGGTCTTGCGCCACAACTTATCAAAATCCATTTTGCGTTGATCTAATTTAATTCGCTTGTTACGCGGGCCTTCAAATTTTTTCTCGAACCACATGAAAATCGCGGTCCAGGTGGTCTGCGGACACATAAAACCGCACCAAACCCGACCCCAGATGGTGGTGACAAAAAACAAGGCTACAGCCGCAACAATGGCAAACAAAGCAACTATGGTGAAGTCCTGAGGCCATAAGGTGAGACCAAAAATTCGGAAGCGCTGCTCCATGATATCAAGCAAGATCGCCTGTTCACCCTGATAAGTAATCCAGGGTAGCGCCGCAAAAACCGCTAATAGGATGAAGCCGAAAATACGCCGAAAATACTCCATGCCACCTTTGACATCACGTACATAAATTCGGCTTCTGGGAGAGTAGTCGTTGTTATTCTGAGAGCTTTTCGGACGCTGGATTTTGACCTTATCCGCTGCCTGAACTTTGATTTTCTGTTCCATTGCGCTACCACTTGATATCGGTCATGTATCGCCCAGTATATCTAACATACCGTTGACATGCATCAATTAACTCGCTGACTCGATGATGCAATCTAACAACACATTGGTGCCAGCTTCGACATCGTGCCAGTGAGACCATTCGTCAGGTGCATGACTTACGCCATTCACTGACGGAATAAAAATAAGCCCAGCGTCCGTGATCTGCGCCAGAAACTGCGTATCATGACCTGCACCACTAGGCATTTTCACACAAGATAGCTTACGTGACTTCGCTTTCTTTTCTATGATCTGCGTCAACTTGTCGGAACAAGCCTGCGGTTTCAACCAACTGACCTGTTCGTATTCAAACATCAGTCGGTGTTTTCGCGCGATTGCAGAGAGCGCTTTGCGACACGAATCGGCTAGCTCTTCCATGATCTCGTTGCTCATATCTCGCCCCACAATGGTAAACACTGCTTCTCCTGGAACCGTGTGCGGACTGCCGGGCTTTAAGTCAACTTTACCCACGGTAATGCGAGTTTTATCGGTACCGTCTTCGGCAATGATACGGTCAATCTCGTGCGCGAAGTCTGCCAACCCCATAAACGCGTCACTGCGCATGTTCATGGGTGCCGTGCCGGCATGATCGGCCTTACCTTTTAAGTGAACGATCCACTTGAAGACACCGGATATTCCCTCCACCGCACCAATGCAAATGTCCTCATTAAACAACACCGGTCCTTGTTCGATGTGCAATTCATAGAAAGCTTTTAAACGCTCGGGCGGCCAGGCGGCATCAAGCACATTCATCACATCCAAGCCATGTTCAGCCAGCGCATCTTTTAAATAGACATTATCAGCGTCGTGAGCGGACATCAGCCAGTCCATATTTAAAGCACCGGCTATTGCCTGTGATCCCATCATACCGCCAAAGCGACCTTCTTCCTCGGCCGTTGCAACAACCCATACCGGATGCTCCAACTGCACGTCATGGTCGGTTAACGTGCGCAGTACCTCCAACCCGGACAGTACCCCAAGCGCGCCATCAAAAATCCCCCCGGCCGGTACGGTATCCAAATGTGAGCCCGTCAATACCGCCGGCTTTTTATGATAATCGCCGATGCCAAAAAAGACGTTCCCGGCACCATCCATGTGCGCTTGATAGCCCTCAGCTTTGACGGTATCCAAAAGCCAGTGTCTGGCCTCCATATCCGCCGCGGTAAAGCCCCAACGGTAAACGCCATGGTCTTCCTCGTTATAGCCAATTTGGGAGAGTTCACGAATAGAACGCTTTAAGCGCTCGATATTGATATTCAACATCTTTCCTCCTTTGCTCAGCTTATTAATAACTGTAGGACATGATGCTGAAATAGAAAGAAAAAAAAGCCCGCACAAGGCGGGCTAAAGCGTTGCGAACAGTATGGCTACTGCTCTAGACAGGGGATGGAGCGTGGCGCTCCTGAGGGATTACGACAGTTTGCGCGCAGTCACAGCTGCGTTAAGTACCGCCGCCAACTTAATACTGGATTGAATCGCCTGAGCCGACACCTCGTGTTGCAACAGTGTTTTTACGTGCGAATCAATACATAGGCCACAGCCGTTTAACGCTGACACGGCCAGTGAATACAACTCAAAATCGGCTTTCTCAACACCCGGATTAGCCATTGCGTTCATGCGCAGGCCCGCCGGAAGTTTGGTAAATTGCTTGTCGCTGGATAAGTGCAAAAAGCGATAATAAACATTGTTCATTGCCATCAGGGTCGCCGCTAACTTAGCCGCGCTTTTGACGTTATCTTCAATTTTACCTTCGGCTTCTGCCTCGATGGCCGCGATAAGTTCTTCATCGGCAATGCTGTAAGCCAACGAAAGTGCCGTTCCGTAAAATTGATCCGTCGTTAAACCGGATGTATCAACGTTGTTAAACAAGCTTGATAGATTCAGTTTGGTGTCTTTACCGTGGTCACCTAATAGCTGCTTGTAATCTGCAATTGCCATGAACTACTCCTAAATCGTTTCAACAGACACCCGGAGAGAACCAGCCCGGGTGTCACTATGATTAATCCCTATTACAGAGTGTCGCCACCAACAGCGCGGTTGCACGGACACAGTTCATCTGTCTGTAAACCGTCAAGAATGCGCAGAATTTCTGCTGGGTTACGACCAACATTCAAGTTGTTTACCGATACGTGCTGAATGACGTTGTGAGGATCGACAACGAAGGTAGCACGCAGCGCTACGTTTTCTTCTTTGTCGCGGACACCCAGGCCGTCAACCAATGATCCGTTGTCTGCAAACGAGTATTGGTTCAAGCGATCAAGATCCGGGTGCTCACGGCGCCATGCCAGCTTCACGAATTCGTTGTCTGTGCTACCGCCAAGGACCACCGCGTCGCGATCCGCAAACTCTTCGTTCAACTTGGCGAACTCTACAATTTCAGTAGGGCACACGAAGGTGAAATCTTTTGGATAGAAGAAAATGATTTTCCATTTTCCGGCAAAGCTCTCGTTGTTAATCGTTTCAAACGCGCTTTCGCCGTTCTCTTCTGGCATATTGAAACCAGGCTTAGCTGCAACAACGCTGAATTCTGGTAATTTATCACCGACTGTTAACATAGATTTCTCTCCTAACAAGTGTTTTAAAAAATGTGCTGTAACGTTTCGATGAGTATGTTACGCAGAACGTCTTATTGGATAAAACGAATAAAACCTATTATGATAATCGGTAAATCGGATTAAAATTTCGGAGTGCCATCATGGGAAAGTTACCAAGCTTAAAAAACCTCAGTTATTTACTGGCGTTGCACCAGCAACAAAACTTTAACCGCGCAGCGGCCGCTTGTAATGTCAGCCAGTCAACCTTAAGCAGCGGCATTCAGAACCTCGAAGAGCAATTGGGCTGCCAATTGATTGAACGTGACCACAAGTCGTTTTTATTCACGGCCATCGGTGAAGAAATCGTTGAACAGGCGCGCAACATCATAACCTCAACCGAGGAGCTGGTTCATTACGCCAAAGGCCATGGCAATATCCTGGAAGGTCCGGTTCGGCTTGGGATCATTCCTACCATTGCCCCGTTTGTGGTAGGTGCACTCAGCAAGCGTGTGCAACAGAACTATCCGAAATTGTCACTTCAACTGGCCGAAGATACCACCAACAATTTGCTCAATGCCTTGCGCGATGGCGATTTAGACATTCTGCTGTTGGCATTACCAATGGATATCCAGGGCAACCAAAAATGGACACTCGGCCGCGACCCATTTAAGTTGGTTGCTCATAAATCAATCGCGGACAAACTGGGGGAACCGGTTGATTACGACATGCTACCGGACGGCAGTATTTTCCTGCTCGAAAAAGAGCATTGCCTGACCGGTCATGCGGTGTCCGCGTGTCAGTTAACCGACACGGTAAAGGTGAACCCATTTACCGCAACCAGTTTGCACAGCCTCGTGCAGATGGCAGACGCTCGCGGCGGCGCTACCTTCATGTCACAGATGGCCATAGACCACGGTATTTTAGACAATACCGATTTGATTCCGTTGAAACCCAGTGGGCAAGAGGCGTCCCGGGATATCGGTCTGGTCTATCGGGCGACCACCAGCCGCCGCCAGACATTCCGCAAAATTGCGGAAGAGATTGCAACCTTGTTACCAATTAACACCTTGTCTTAAGCAACCTTAACGTCGGCGGGCAGGCGGCAATGGATAACGATCAGCCAGACTGATGCTTTCACCGTCTGGCTTGATCACCCTGGCATGACGACGGGTTAACTGCCGAGGGTCAGTCACACCACAAGAGTGAGCGATGATGTTAACGCCGTATTCCAGGTATTTATGGTAATTCGCGACCCGTTCCGCTTTGTCGGTTGGATCGAGGCCTTTTTGTAACCTTGGATTATCGGTTGTGACACCGGTTGGACAGGTGTTTTTGTTGCACTGCATCGCCTGAATACACCCTAACGAGAACATAAAGCCGCGCGCCGACACCACAAAATCAGCCCCCATCGCAATCGCCCAGGCCACATCAGCCGGCGAAATCATCTTACCGGAACAAATCACTTTTACTCGTTCTTTAAGGCCTGCTTCGGTTAATTTATCAATTAAAATGGGTAAGCTTTCTGACAGTTTCAAACCAACATAATCCATCAACGGTTGCGGAGCTGCACCGGTTCCGCCGTCGGCACTGTCGAGCGTAATAAAGTCGGGCGCCGACGCTTCACCTCGCGCCAGGATCGAATCAACCAGTTCGTCAATCCAGCTGGGATCGCCCATCACAAACTTAAAACCTGTCGGCTTACCGGTGATACACCGAACTTTATCGATAAAATCGAGTAATTCTTCGTTGTTACTGATTTCAAGGTGACGGTTGGGACTGATGGCGTCTTTTCCAACTTCAATGCCGCGGATTTGGGCAATTTCCGCATTAACTTTTATACCGGGCAAGATACCGCCTTTGCCGGGCTTTGCCCCCTGGCTGAGTTTAATTTCAAACATCTTCACATTGTCGTGGCGACCCAGTTCAGCCAGGCGCGACTCATCCAGCTTACCGTCTTTGGTGCGGACACCAAATTTAGCCGTGCCCATTTGGAAAACAATGTCGCAGTGTCCGGAAAGATGATACGGAGACAGTCCACCTTCACCGGTATTCAACCAGCACCCGGCCTTGGCAGCTCCATTAGACAAAGCTTTGACCGCAACCGGTGACAACGCGCCGTAACTCATTCCGGAAATGTGGAAATAGGACCGTGGATAATAGGGCGTCGAACAATAGGGACCGATTTCAACCGGTTCCGGTTTTACCGCCTGTTCAGCGAGCGGCGGGTAGGGGGCGTTACTGAAAATGATCGTCCCGGTGCGGGTTAAGTCACGGGTAGAACCAAAAGCAACGTTACGGTCGGCATTTTTTGCGGCTCGATATACCCAGCTTCTTTGCGCCCGGTTAAAGGGCATTTCTTCACGATCCATCGCGAAGAAATACTGCCGCATAAACTCACCCATGCGTTCAAAAATATACCGAAACCGTCCGACCACTGGATAATTGCGGCGAATGGTATGTCGTACCTGTATTTTATCAACCACGTACATCACACCAATACTGATCAGCAGAACGATCAGTAACAGCACAAAAGCCGCTGCCATCCACTGCCCGAAAATGAGCAATGAATTACTGTTAAACCATGTCGATGTCATTAATTCGCCGTCTGTTGCGCTTGTTTCAATTGTTCAGCAATGGCTTTGGTGTTCATTGCTCTCAATGTTTTTTGCTCTGCTGTGCGCATATCGATAGTTTTGCCGGTATGTTGCTCGATCATTTTTTGCGCTTGCTGATAGGTAAGAGGTCCCTCGTTACGCAGAGCATAAACGCCTTCGTCTTCGCCATCAACGGCGCCCGAGTTGGGCAAATAAATCGTACCGTTATGGAAATCCACCGCAAAAGCGACTAAGCCCGGGATCACAAACAATAGCAACCCTACGCCGTTCATCGCCGCCACGCCGGGATCAATACGGCCATCGGTCTGACCTTTACGTTCCGGGTACAGTAGCGTCCCACAGGCCGATAAATGTGCAATTAGACCAACACCCACTAGCGCTTTTACAATACCTTTTATTTTCATGATGTTACGCTCTCTCTTTATTAAGTGACTGACTCTTATTAACGGTGATAACCACAAACAGATCAAGTCGGCACTCATCAAAATACGTATTTTTACCGTATACTGCTTTGACACAGTAAACGAACAGCAAGAGGAAATACTATGCAAACCAGTAAATTGGCTCTGGTTGTTGCCGTTTCATTAGGACTTAGCGCAACCGTCGCTGCTGATGAATACACAACCGAACGACATACGGTCGAGATGACCACCTTAACAGAAAACTTATCGCACCCCTGGGGTATGACATTTTTACCTGACGGCAGTATGTTGGTGACGGAACGAGACGGCATCCTTAATCATATTTCCGCCGACGGCTCTGAGCGTACTAAAATTAAAGGCACTCCAGAGGTGGTTGCGCGCAGTCAGGGCGGGCTACTGGACGTCAATATCGATCCGGACTTCAGCAACAACGGCTGGATTTACATCAGTTACTCAGAGCCGAATCAAAACGGTGGTGAGGGTAACAGTACCGCCGTTATGCGCGGTAAACTTGATGGCGACCAGTGGGTCGACGGCGAAGTCATTTTCCGACAGGCACCGAAGTATGAAAGCGGCGCCCATTTTGGCTCACGTTTAGTGTTTTCACCTGAAGGGCACCTATTTATTACGTTAGGTGACCGTTACTCTCGTATGGAAGATGCGCAAACACTGGATAATCATCACGGTAAAATTGTCCGCATCTGGCCCGATGGCAGTGTTCCTGAAGATAACCCCTTCGTTGGCGATGACGACGCGCTGGACGAAATCTGGTCTTATGGTCATCGTAACGTCCAGGGTGCCGCTATCCATCCGGACACCGGCGAACTATGGACGATTGAACATGGTCCACAGGGCGGTGACGAAGTTAACATTCCGAAAGCCGGTAAGAACTATGGCTGGCCAACCATCACTTACGGCGAAGATTACGGCGGCGGTGAAATTGGTATTGGTACGCACAAAGAGGGTATGGAGCAACCTTATTATTATTGGCTGCCATCGATTGCGACTGCTGGTTCAATCTTCTACACCGGCGATCAGTTTAAGCATTGGCAGGGGGATCTGTTAGTTACCGCTCTGCGCGGACAAATGATTGCCCGGTTGGATCTCGAAGAGGGTCGCATGATTCATGAAGAACGTCTGTTCGACGGCGATATTGATTTTCGCATTCGGGATATCGAACAGGGACCTGACGGCATGTTGTACATCCTCAGCGACGAAGACAATGGTCGTTTAATCAAACTTTCACCCGCAGCAGACTGAGTTATGATGAAGTATCGAACGTTACTGGGGTTGCCATTTATGGCAGCCCCATTTTGTTACGCACAACAAACAGCCCCCGAGAAAATTGATGAACATGTTGTCGTTACGGCGACGCAAAGCCAACAGTCCTGGCTGACCAGCCCAGCCAGTGTGACTCGGGTAGACACCACTCAACAGCTACCGTCGCTCAACATCGATGCTGGCGATATGCTCGAGGGCATTCCCGGCATTCAAGCCGACAGTCGCTATAACTATGCACAGGATACTCGGCTGGTAATACGGGGGTTCGGAGCCCGCGCGGCTTTCGGCGTACGTGGCCTACAACTGAATATTGATGGCATTCCGTTATCGATGCCCGACGGTCAGGCACAAACCTCAAGCATTATGCTGGATGATATTGCCAGCATTGAAGTGCTAAGAGGGCCATTAGCCGTACTCTACGGTAACGCCGGTGGCGGTGTTGTCGAATGGCAAAGCCAAGCGCCGATGAGTAGCCAGATAGCGTTGAGTACACAACAATCAGCAGACAACCTGCAACGTTACGGTGCCGATCTTCAATACGCCGGCGAGCAACATCAGTTAAAACTGATGGCAACCGACTTCACAACCGATGGTCCGCGGCCACATAACCGCGCAGAACGCCAACAGCAGGCCTTGCGCTGGTACATGACACTGAGCGATAACCAGCAGTTGGTGCTGCGCTATGACAATAATTATGCACCGCTGTTGCAGGACCCTAGCGCGTTAACCCCGGCTGACTGGCGCGCTGACCCTACGCAAACGGTACAACGCGCTATCGATTTTGATACCCGGAAACGTATCCATCATCGGCAAGGCTCTTTAAGCTGGCGCTATGAAACCGATCACCAAAATTATCGTCTCTCGGCCTGGCAGGGCGATCGCGATATTGTCCAGTTTTTACCGTTTTCTGGTGCTGATTTAACCAGCTCTGGCGCGGTTATCGATTTGTCGCGACAATTTGAGGGACTGCATGCCTTCGCTCAATGGCAACTCAGCGAACAACTTGATATCAGCGGCGGTTGGATGCATGAAAGCCAGCAAGATCATCGTTTTGGTTTGGTTAATGATAATGGCAGCCGTGGCGAACTGCGGCGCGATGAGTTCAACCACATAGACAGTCAAAGCTTTTATTTACGCTCTGACTGGCAGCTTGCCGACAATTGGCAGGTAAATGCAGGCATTCGCTATAACGAGCTCGATTATCGGGTTATGGACTACTACATTAGCCCGGCAAACCCCGATGACAGCGGCGGCAAAACCTTTGATGAGCTATCCGCTGCCGCAGCAGTCACATGGCAACTGTCCGAAACCATCAGCAGCTACCTGAGTTATGGTGAAGGCTTCGAAACACCAACCCTGACTGAGTTGGCTTATCGCAACCAGGGCAGTGGTCTTAACACAGAGCTAATGCCCTCCACCAACAAACAATTGGAAGCCGGACTAAAAGCGTATATCGCCGAAAACTGGCGCTTAGGCCTGTCTGTCTTTGATATCCGCAGTGACAACGAAATTCTTGTGGATCAGTCCAATGATGGCCGTACAACTTATCGTAACGCTGCCAAAACCGCTCGCGAAGGTCTCGAACTTTCACTGCAGGGGTCACTGATCAATGACAGACTTGACGCATGGGTATCATACACTCATCTGTCTGCAACGTTCGAAGCCGGCGAGTTAACGGGTAATCAATTACCTGGTGTCGCGAAAAATCAATGGTACGGCAGAATCAATTATGCACTGCCACAGCAATGGCAAGTGCAAGTGTCAGCTCGTTACCGGGATTCGGCCTACAGCTCGGACAATAATCAAGTCAAGGCGCCAAGTTATACCTTATTTGATGCCGCCGTCAGAAAGTCCTGGCAGTGGGGAGAGCATCAACTCGAGGGTTGGTTATTGTTGGATAATATTACCGATAAGGCCTACGTCGGTTCGGTGGTTGTCAATCAAGGCAGTGGCCGCTCTTTTGAGCCTGGTATCGGCCGTCAGCTCAGCGTCGGCCTAGAGTGGAGCCGACGCTTTTAACAGCTAACGATTGAGAGCGATGGGTTAAACCATCGCTCTTAGTACGTCCAGAAGGCGTTCCGCGGTTTGCTCTGACGAAGCCGGGTTTTGACCGGTGATTAACATACCGTCCTGCACCGCATAAGCTTGCCAATCATCGACTTTGCGATAATGCCCGCCTTTCTCACCGAGCGCATCCTCTAACAGGAACGGCACCACCGAGGTTAACCCAACCGCCTCTTCTTCAGAGTTACTAAAACCTGTCACCGTTCGACCCTGAACGATCGGGTCTCCGGCCGGCGTTTTCGCGTTGAGCAACACCGCTGGCGCATGACAAACGGCTGCAACCGGCTTGCCTTTACTCCAAAACTGTTCAATTAAGTGAATCGAATGCTCATCATTGGTCAGATCCCAAAGCGGTCCATGTCCACCGGGATAAAAAATGGCATCAAAATCGTCAACATTGATTTCATCCAACTTACAACTGGTTGCAAGTTTTTGTTGCGCGCTCTCATCGTTATCGAAACGACGCGTTGCCTCAGTCTGCGCATCTTCAGCAGCGCTGTTTGGATCAATCGGAGGCTGCCCACCTTTTGGCGACGCAATGGTGACTTCCGCGCCAGCGTCGGTAAAGACATAATAAGGGGCTGCAAACTCTTCAACCCAAAAGCCCGTTTTGTTGCCGGTATCACCAAGCTCATCGTGTGAGGTTAGTACCATTAAAATCTTCACTACACTCTCCTTAACTCACGTGTTATCTGTGCTCTGGATACGTTCTTAGCGCTCGCTTTGATCACCCTGGTCATCAAGCCAGCGGTATAGCGTTCGCCGAGTAATACCCAATATATCTGCTGCTTTCGACTTATTGCCCTCGACGTGTTGCATCACCCGTTTGATGTAGTCCTCCTGCAACTGATGCAAGGTGGGCCACTCATTTTTCAAACTGCCCTGATCTGGGCCACTGTATTCAAGAATCCGTTTGGGTAAGTCATCACAGTGGATGGTGTCATCCGCACTGAACGCCATCGCTCGTTCTATCGCATTCTGCAACTCGCGAACATTACCCGGGAACGGGTATCGGTAGAGTGCCTCCAACGCATCGCTATCAATATCCTTGATACGTTGCTCATTCTGAAGCTCATTAATGAAGTGACGCACCAACCGCTCGATATCTTCCCCGCGCTCGCGCAATGCCGGTACGTAAAGCGAGAAGGTCTCCAAGCGGTAAAAAAGATCCTGCCGAAAGCTGCCTTGTTCGACGTTTTGTTCGAGATTTTGATGCGTTGCCGCCAGAATTCGCACATCAACGCGCTCTTCCTTATCACTCCCCACAGCACGCAGCGTACCCTCCTGCAAAACTCTGAGTAATTTAGCTTGCAGCGCCATCGGCATTTCACCAATTTCGTCCAGTAGCAGCGTACCACCATCCGCTTGCTTCAATAGTCCGCTGCGTTTTCCTTTCGCACCCGTAAAGGCGCCGGCCTCATGACCAAAGAACTCGCTTTCCATCAAGTCGGCCGGGATACCGGCACAGTTAACCGCCTGAAACGACTTGTCCCGCCGCTCGCTGAGCTGATGAATCGCTCGCGCCACCAGCTCTTTCCCGGTACCGCTCTCACCCAAAATCAGCACGCTGCCATCCACCGCTGCAATTTGCTCGATTTGGGTGTAAAGCTTTCGCATCGCCGGACTTTGCCCAATCATTCCGGCGGGGCCGGTCTGCTGGGTTTTAAAGCGGTTCAGTTCTTGTTTTAAACTGCGGTGCTCAAGGATTCGTTGCACGCTCAGCAACAAGTGTTCTACGTCCAGCGGTTTAGTCAGAAAGTCTGCGGCCCCCTGTTTCAGTGCATCAACCGCCTGATCAACCGTGCCAAACGCGGTGATCAACAACACCGCGGGTGGATTATTCTGTTGCTGTAACGTTTGCAACAGCGACATGCCCGAGGTTCCCGGTAGACGAATGTCACTTACCACCACATCCGGCTGCCCCTCCTGGCTGAGATAGTCTTCGACACTGCCATGATGCGTTACACGGTAGCCCTCTGCCTCAAGCTCTTCGACCAGCAACTCATTCAGTGCCGGATCATCCTCAATAACCGCTACCCAGGCCTTATTCATACTCATACCCTTTACTCCTTACTTGCTGGCAGACGCAACCGTACACAGCAGCCACCATGCTCCGCATTTTCCAGAGTCATCGACCCGTGATGATCGGTCATCACGTGGCTGACAATGGTTAACCCCAGACCGGTACCTTTGCCTTGCGGCTTGGTACTGTTAAAGGGTTGTGTGGCGGTGTTTTTCATGGCGTCGTCGATCCCGGGCCCATCATCGCAAACACAGATTTCTACCGTATCACCACCCCGTAACGACACCACAATTTCTGACTTCGCTGCCTGTAGGGCGTTTCTCAATACATTGATCAGCGCCAGCTCAAAGCGCTTATCGTCGACATTAATCAACGACGAAACCTGGCCATCAACGTGTATTTTTATCGGGTCATCATCGCGCTCATAACCAATACTTTGAATGGCTCTGGCGAGCAGTTGTTGCACCTCACAAGGCTTACGCTCAGCAACCGGCGTGCGAGAGAACGCTAATAATTGATTAACCAGCCCGGTCAGCCGTTGGACTTGTCCGCGGACAGCATCCAACTGACGTATCTCTTCGCTGTTGGTGTTGTTTTTTAATAATCGCTTGGCGCGCGCATCAATCACCGTCAACGGCGCACCAAGCTCATGCGCAACACCGCTGGCGACACTGCCGATTGCCGCCATTTTTTCTTGCTCACGAAGCGCTTGTTGCAACTTTTCTTCCTGTTGGCGACGCTGCTTTAATTCCTGCTCCGCACGGTCGATACTGTCCAGCATGCGGTTCAAGCCGTCACTGATTTCAGCGATCTCACTTGGGCCCTGAGGCGTTACACGAATATCGCGATCACCCTCAGCCACGCGTCGCATGGCATTTTTTAATTCCACAACGTGGCGGCCAACGCCGCGATAATGACCAAAAATAAGCACCGCAATGGTAACTAATGCAAACGCCGCCCAGCTAAACCAGGCCACCTTACTCAGTTGCGCAAATCGTTCATCAAAATCGCTGGCCTTTCGATTGATCTGCAGTAAGCCGATGATACGTCCGCCACGGTCAATGATTGGCATAAACTGGGAGAACACGTCTTGCCCTTCGACACGTCGGTAATCGTCTTGTGTGACACCGGTTTCTACCGTTTGCTGGGCGAGAAAGCTGTTAGACAGATCCGTTTCGGTAATACCGGCTTCCGCAACCTGATTGCCTTCTACATTATAAACCGAGGCACCGTAGACTCGACCAATTGAGAACACCGAGTCTAAGTTAGCCTGCACCGCAGGTAAGTCATTGGTTAATAAAGCATCACTTATCGGTAAGCTAATGGCACGACCCAACAGTTCCAAATCCGCTTTTAATCGCTGTTCTTCTTGTTGCGCCATTAGCTGCAAACCAAAACTGATTGCGACACCGGATATCACGATCATCGGAACGACAACATAAAGCAGTAGTCGTTTCTGCAAACTCGACAGGTTTAAACTGTATCTTTTTGTCATTCATGCTCCTCCAACTGTATCAAAACGATACAGGTTTTCACCCGACGCTGCTCTACAAATCATTCAATTTAATATTTTTCATTAATAATCAATGATTTGCAAAACTGGCACGGTCTTCGCTTTAGGTACAGTGAGCAAATTTAGTTCCAGACAACACTTAGGAGTCTATTATGAAAAAGACATTAATCGCATTAGCAACCGTTATGGCCTTTGGTTCAACAGCCGCTATCGCTCAACAACAAGGGCAAGCAGCTCAACAAATGGCTCAGCAGCAAGCTCAACAGAAAATTACTGAAGGCATGCTGGTCAAGTTTGTAACAGCGATGGAAGACGTACAAGCCGTTACTGAAAAGTATCGCGAAAAATTCCAAAACGCTGAGAACCAGGAGGAAGCTCGTACTATTCAGCAGTCTGCACAGGAAGAAATGATTGCGGCCGTTGAAGACGCTGGCTTAACACCTCAAGAGTACAACCAAATCATTCAGCAAGCGCAAAACGACGAAGAGTTGCGTAACCGTTTGCAGGAAATGACTGGTGAAGACTCGTAATTCATCACCGGCAGAAACGTAAAAAGGCGGCGACTTAAGCCGCCTTTTTTGATCATATGTCCTACGCTTTACGTAACCCCCAATACAAATGATTCAATACGCAAGGAGAGAGCGACGTGAAAGCATCGGATCTGATGGTTAAAGCGCTTGAAAACGAAGGCGTAGAATATATTTTTGGCATTCCGGGTGAGGAGAACCTCGATTTACTGGAGTCACTGTCAAAATCATCGATTAAACTGATTATTACGCGGCATGAACAAGGCGCTGGCTTCATGGCAGCAACCTATGGCCGGCTTACCGGTAAACCTGGAGTTTGTCTGTCGACCTTAGGTCCGGGCGCAACGAATTTAGTCACCCCGGTCGCCTATGCACAGCTGGGAGCCATGCCCATGGTCGTGATAACGGGGCAGAAACCGATAAAAGAACGCCAGCAAGGCCAGTTTCAAATCATCGATGTGGTCGACATGATGACCCCGATCACCAAATATACCCAGCCCATCATCAGCGCGAAAAGCATACCGGCACATGTCCGAGAAGCGTTCCGCCGCGCCGAGGAAGAACGTCCAGGTGCGGCCCACCTTGAATTGTCAGACGATGTCGCCAGTGAAGACGTTGACGCGAACCCCATTGAACCCAGCTTCTCGCGCCGTCCAATTCCTGAATATAAAGCGGTAACGCATGTGCTAAACCTGTTGCAAGAAGCAAAACACCCGTTATTGCTGATCGGTGCAGCAGCCAATCGCAAAATTACCGCTAAGATGCTACGCGCCTTTGTCGACAAAACCGGAATTCCGTTCGTTACCACACAAATGGGCAAAGGCGTCATCAACGAGGATCATCCCCGTTGGCTGGGTAACGCGGCGGTTTCCGACGGTGATTACCCACACCGCGCCATTGAGCAAGCCGATCTTATCTTAAATGTCGGCCACGACGTGGTTGAAAAGCCACCCTTTATGATGCGCGCCGACTCGAGCCAACGAAAAGTTGTTCACATCAATTTTCAGAGTGCTCAGGTTGATTCGGTTTACTTCCCTCACGCCAGCATGATTGGTGACATTGGTAACAGCATTTGGCAACTCAAAGAAGGTATCGAACCTCAGCCTCATTGGGACTTTGATTTTATGCTGAAGGTAAGAGATCACATGCGTGATCACACCGATGAAGGTGCCAATGATGACCGCTTTCCGATGTTGCCGCAGCGGCTGGTTGAGGAAGTCCGTGATGTGATGCCTGACGATGGCATTATCGCGCTGGACAACGGCATCTATAAAATCTGGTTTGCGCGAAACTATCCTGCCCGCGAGCCCAATACAGTATTACTCGACAATGCATTAGCCTCGATGGGAGCCGGTTTACCATCGGCAATGGCCGCGAAATTGGTGTTCCCGGACAGAAAAGTCGTCGCCATCTGCGGCGATGGTGGCTTTATGATGAACTCGCAGGAACTCGAAACCGCCGTCCGCTTGAATCAGGATCTGGTGGTTCTGCTGCTTAATGACAGCGCCTACGGCATGATTAAGTGGAAACAGCAAGATATGGGGTTAAGCGATTTCGGTCTGGACTTTAATAATCCCGATTTTATTAAGTACGCCGAAGCCTACGGTGCCAGCGGCTACCGCCTCAACAGCACGCACGAACTACAGCCGCTTATGAAAAAATGCATGGAGCAGGGCGGGGTTCATTTAATCGATGTGCCCGTCGACTACTCCATGAATAATAAACTGCTCAATCAAGAGATACCGCATAATGCGGCGCAGCTTACTCGATAACCGTAGGTTTAATTTCAGGGTGAGTATCGGCAAACAGTGGGTAGTCGTTAAGTTTATCGACGAATTCCTGCAATTGCGGATACTCGCTCAAAACCAAACGGTTTCTAAAGGCTGCCCAGCTTAAATAGCAGCCTAAACGCAGCTCGCCATCACTGAAAGGATGAGGACCTTCGTACGCCACCGCGTGTTCTTTGCTTTCCATTAAGGCAAGAATATCGTCTACGCGGCTCTGCTGGCGCTGCATATACGCATTGTTGTCCGGCGTCACACCTTGCTGCTCCAGCAAGAACAAGTTTATCGACGCGTCCAATGCGGTATTCACCAGGCAATACTGATCATAGTCTTTGACATCGGCAAAGTAGCGCTCTCCGGCTTTTTCCCGAACGTACTTCAAAATACTGCTGGAATCGTGAAAACGGAGTTCTTTATGGTGCAAAAAAGGGACTTTCTTCGCCGGATTCAGTTTCGCACTCATGTCATGATCGGTTTCGGTAAACGAAAACTCCGTTTTGGTCTCAGCTAACGCAATTCGAATGTGCCGAACATAAGGTGAGGTATAACTGCCGAATAATTCCATAGCCAATCTCCGCTTTAAAACATAACCGAATTAATTATCCCGACAATTCTCGTCTGGATACTCCAGTTCAATTGTCGTGTGCGCAAGCTTATAAGGCGCAAGCGTTTCTGAAATCAGAGCCTTTAAGCGCGCGCGTTGCTCACTGCTTAACTCTCTTGATACCACAATATGCGCCGTTAATACATGACGTTCACCATCTAATGACCAGAAATGTAAATGATGCGCGTCGGCAACATCGTTCAGGCTAACCAGTTTCTGCTTGATATCCGCGTATACCTGGGGACTTGGTGACGCCTGCACAAATAATTTGATGGTAGCCACCAGTGACCGTAAAACATTAATCAAAATGAACAGCGTAAATACAATCGACAACAACGGGTCTAAAATAGGCCAGTCGACAAACATCAAAATAATCGCCACGATCAGTACAGCGACCCAACCGAGCACATCCTCTAACAAGTGCCAGTTGAGCACCCGCTCATTCAGCGTCTGTCCCTTGCTCAGCTTAAAGGCGGCAAACCCATTAACGGCGACACCAAAAACGGCTAACAATGCCATTCCTTCCGCCTGAGGCATCACCGGGTCCCATAGTCTCGGTATAGCGGTATACAAAACCCAGGCGGAGCCCGTGATAAGAACCACAGCATTAATAAACGCACCCACTAATGACATTCGTTGATAGCCATAAGTAAAGGTGTGGGATGCCTGTTTGCCGCTGATTTTATTTAGCAGCCATGCCATTCCGATGGAAAGACTGTCGCCCAAATCGTGGACCGCATCAGCCAGAATTGCAGTGCTGTTGGTGAGCACGCCACCAATAAACTCAATAATCGTAAAAAACAGATTTAGAAAAAATGCCCAGCCAATTCGCTCAGATGCACTGTCATGATGGTGGTGGTGGTGATGGTGTTGGTGAGCCATAGAGAAACTCCAAGATAGTCAACTTTGTTGACAAAAAAAGGGCCATACGGCCCTTTTTCTACTCCACAGTAACCGATTTTGCCAGGTTACGAGGCTGGTCAACATCGGTACCCTTTATGATTGCAACGTAATACGAAAGCAACTGCAATGGGATGGTGTACACAATGGGAGCCACAATCTCGTCACAGTGACAGACGTTAAGAACATTCAATGTCTCATCGCTCTTAAAGCGCGCGTTCTTATCGGCAAAGACGTACATCAAACCACCGCGGGCACGCACTTCTTCGACATTGGATTTCAGCTTTTCGAGCAGTTCGTTGTTCGGTGCAACCACGATCACCGGCATTTCTTCATCAATCAGCGCCAGTGGCCCGTGCTTTAATTCACCCGCAGCGTAGGCTTCGGCGTGAATGTAAGAAATTTCTTTTAGCTTAAGCGCACCTTCCATCGCAATCGGGTACTGATTGCCACGCCCCAAGAACAGGCTATGTTCTTTGTTCGCAAAGTCGGGCGCCAATGCTTCAATATCGTCAGCCAGCGCAACGGCTTCTTCCAGTTTGGCCGGCAGTGCCTGCAGCGCTTTCACAATGGCTGCCTGTTGTTGCTCCGACATGCCACGGTATTTACCCAGCGCCACTGTCAGCATCAACAAGCCCGTTAATTGGGTAGTAAAAGCTTTGGTTGATGCAACGCCGATTTCGGCACCAGCGCGGGTCATGAAGGCAAGGTCAGATTCACGCACCATAGATGAGGTGGCGACGTTACAGATGGTTAAGCTGCCTTTGTAACCCAGCTCTTTTGAGAGTCGTAATGCCGCCAACGTGTCTGCGGTTTCACCGCTTTGCGAGATGGTGACCAATAAGCTGTTTGGGTGAACATAGGATTTGCGGTAACGAAATTCTGATGCGATTTCGACACTGCATGAAACGTTAGCCAAAGACTCGAGCCAATAGCGTGCCACCATACCTGCATGATAGCTGGTACCACAGGCAATGATTTGTACGTGTTCAACCGTTTTAAACAACTCCGCCGCGCCTTTACCAAAGGCATCATCGAGAACCGTTTCGCTCGACAACCGGCCTTCCAGCGCATTACGCACGGCGATTGGCTGCTCGTGAATTTCTTTCAGCATAAAGTGACGATACTGGCCTTTGCCGCCGGCATCATAGGTGCTGTCGGATTCAACCACTTTGCGTTCGATGCGCTGGTCGTTTTCATCAAAAATGGTAACGCTGGTGCGAGTGATGTCAGCAACATCACCTTCTTCCAGGTAAATGAATTTACGTGTAACCGGTAATAGCGCCAGCTGATCAGACGCAACGAAGTTTTCGCCAATGCCGAGTCCGATAACCAACGGGCTGCCAGAACGGGCGACCACCAGCCGCTCGGGATCTTTGGTGTCCATCACCACAGTTCCGTAAGCACCTTCAAGCTGGCGCACAGCGGCCTTTACGGCAGCCAACAGGTCTGGCTGTTGCTTACGTTCGTGGTGAATCAAGTGAGCGATAACTTCGGTATCGGTCTGGCTATTAAACTGATAACCCAACGTCTGCAACTGCTCGCGTAGTGATTCATGGTTTTCGATAATGCCGTTATGAACTACGGCAATTTCACCCTCAGACAGGTGAGGGTGTGCATTGGCTTCGGTTACACCGCCGTGCGTTGCCCAGCGCGTGTGCGCAATACCAATGGTTCCATCCAATGGATTAGCTTCTATCGCGTCAACCAACTCTTGTACTTTTCCGGTACGACGCGTGCTTTGTAAATGCTGGTCGTTATCAATAACCGCAACACCGGCTGAGTCATAGCCGCGATACTCCAAGCGCTTGAGTCCTTCAAGCAAAATACCACTTACGCGACGTTCTGAGGTCGCTCCCACAATACCGCACATAGTTTAACTTCCTTTTTTCTGAGGGCGTTGCCAGCCACTGATATTACGTTGTTTGCCTCGGGCTACCGCTAGTTCGTCAGCACCCACTTCTCGGGTAATCACGGAGCCCGCCCCAACGGTTGCATTATCACCAATTTTTACTGGCGCCACTAATGAGCTGTTTGAGCCAATAAACGCGCCATTACCGATTTCGGTCAGGGACTTATTAACGCCGTCATAGTTACAGGTAATCGTGCCTGCACCAATATTGGCAAATTCACCAACCTGAGTGTCACCAAGGTAGGTCAGGTGACTTGCCTTGGAGCCTTTACCCAGGCGACTCTTTTTCATTTCGACAAAGTTGCCCACTTGCGCTTCTTCAGCTAACTCCGCGCCGGGACGAAGCCGAGCAAACGGCCCGACTTTACAGTTCGATGCAACGCGGGCGCCTTCAATATGACTGTTGGCCCGAATAAGGGTTCCGTCACCGATTTCTGCGTCTTTGATCACACAATTGGGTTCAATAATAACGCCATTTCCAAGCTTAACCGTACCTTCAAAGACCGCATTCACGTCAATTACCACATCCGAACCAACACTCAGTTCGCCCCGGCAATCGAAGCGGGCCGGGTCAATCAGGGTCGCACCTGCGGTCATCACCTGTTCTGCCATGCGCCATTGGAACGCACGTTCTAGTGCGGCCAACTGCTGGCGGTTATTGGCACCTTCAACCTCGGTCGTGTCATCCGGTTGCGCTGAGGCAATGGTAATGCCTTGTTCTGCCGCCATCGCAACAACGTCGGTCAGGTAATATTCCTGTTGTGCATTATCGTTACTGAGGTCCTTTAGCCATTGTTTTAAATGGGCACCGGAAGCAACCATAATACCGGTATTCACTTCGTTAATGCGCAGTTGATCTAAGGTTGCGTCTTTTTGCTCGACAATGCCCTGAATTTTTTCATCGTCATCGCGAATAATACGACCGTAGCCCATCGGATTATTCAGGTACATGGTTAATAATCCCAACTCGCTCTCTGCACTCGCGTCGAGTAAACGCTGTACCGTCGACTGGGTCAATAAAGGCACATCCCCATAAAGAATTAACACGTTTTCGTCGTCTTGCAGGTGCGGTAATACTTGCTGTACGGCATGTCCCGTACCGAGTTGCTGCGCCTGCTCAACCCAATTCAGGTCATCACCGCTGATGGCAGCTTTCAGCGCGTCACCACCATGACCATAAATCAGATCAATGGCGTTGGGACGAAGTGAGCGAGCGCAATCGATCACATGCTGAACCATGGCTTTATTGGCGACTTTATGCAGTACTTTGGGTAGATTAGAACGCATCCGTGTTCCTTTACCTGCCGCCAGTATGACAACGCGTAATTTCATGGGGGTATGTCCTTATTTTCTTGTGTTCATCAATTACACTAGTTTACAGACAAAAAAGGCCCTGTTGTAGAGACAACAAGGCCTTTTCTTATTTTTAACAAGACTAGCGTTTTAGCTTGCGGATAACTTCCAGCTGAGCCAATGCACGCGACAATTCAGCAATCGCTTCTGCATAGGTTACATCGGCACTTTGATCAGCAATGGCTTCCTCTGCACGTTTACGCGCAGATTCTGCTTCTTGCTCATCCAGGTCATCACCACGTACTGCAATATCAGCAAGTACGATAACTTGACCCGGCTGGACTTCCAATACACCACCGGCAACGTACATGAGTTCCTCGTCGCCTGCTTCGCTAACGTAACGAACCATTCCCGGTTTGATTTTCGTTAGCAGTGGCGCGTGTCCCGGATAAATACCGAGTTCACCTTCGCTACCGGAAACCTGAACGGTTTGCACAGCGCCGGAGAACAGTTTCTCTTCGGCGCTAACCACTTCCAGGTTCAATGTACTTGTGGCCATTTAAACCTCCAGGTTGGTTACAGGTTTTTGGCTTTTTCTACCGCTTCTTCGATGCTACCAACCATATAGAAGGCTTGTTCTGGCAGGTCATCATACTCACCTTCCAAAATGCCTTTAAAGCCAGCGATAGTATCTTTCAACGAAACGTATTTACCTGGCGAGCCAGTGAATACTTCCGCAACGAAGAACGGCTGTGACAAAAAGCGCTGGATCTTACGAGCACGGGCAACAGTCCGCTTGTCTTCTTCAGACAGCTCGTCCATACCCAGGATCGCGATGATGTCTTTCAGCTCTTTATAACGCTGAAGCACTTCCTGAACACCCATAGCCGTGTTGTAGTGCTCTTCACCAATAACCAGAGGGTCCAACTGACGTGACGTTGAATCCAATGGGTCAACCGCAGGGTAGATACCCAGTGATGCGATATCACGGTTCAATACAACCGTTGCATCCAAGTGCGCAAAGGTTGTTGCTGGTGATGGGTCAGTCAAGTCATCGGCAGGAACGTAAACGGCCTGTACGGATGTGATTGAACCCGTTTTGGTTGAGGTGATACGTTCTTGCAGTACACCCATTTCTTCAGCCAATGTCGGCTGATAACCTACCGCTGAAGGCATACGGCCTAACAGGGCTGATACCTCAGTACCGGCCAGTGTATAACGGTAAATGTTATCCACGAAGAACAGCACGTCACGACCTTCGTCACGGAATTTTTCCGCGATGGTCAAACCGGTCAATGCAACACGCAGACGGTTGCCCGGTGGCTCGTTCATCTGACCGTAAACCAACGATACTTTATCCAGTACGTTAGAGTCGTTCATTTCGTGATAGAAGTCGTTACCCTCACGAGTACGCTCACCAACACCAGCGAATACTGAGTAACCGCTGTGCTCGATTGCGATGTTACGGATAAGCTCCATCATGTTTACGGTTTTACCAACACCGGCACCACCGAACAAACCAACTTTACCACCTTTAGCAAACGGGCAAATCAAGTCGATAACCTTGATACCAGTTTCCAGTAGCTCGTTAGTGTTTGACTGATCTTCGTAGCTAGGCGCTGCACGGTGAATCGACATACGCTCTTCTTCACCGATAGGGCCTGCTTCATCGATAGGCTGACCTAATACGTTCATGATACGGCCCAGGGTCTTTTTACCCACTGGAACCATGATTGGCTCGCCGGTGTTCTCAGCGACGATGCCACGACGCAAACCGTCAGTTGTACCCATCGCGATGGTACGTACGATACCACCACCAAGTTGCTGCTGAACTTCCAGCACCAAATCTTTCAGGTCACCTTCGGTCACTTTCAGTGCGTCGTATACTTTTGGCACAGAGTCTTGTGGAAACTCAAAGTCCACAACCGCGCCGATGATCTGTACGACCTTACCTTGACTCATGACTAATCCTCTAACTCTTCAATTCTGTTAACCGTTGCCGCGTTATACCGCTTCGGCGCCGGACACGATTTCCGAAATTTCTTGCGTGATTGCCGCCTGACGCGCCTTATTGTATTGCAGCTGAAGTTTATCAATCAGCTCTTCGGCGTTATCCGTTGCAGCCTTCATAGCAATCATCCGAGCGGCTTGCTCACTGGCAAAGTTATCAACGACACCTTGGTACACCTGCATCTCTACGAAGCGGCGAATCAATGTATCGAGAATGCTCTCGGGGTTCGGCTCATACAGGTAATCCCAGCTACCTGCCTGTACTTCTTCGTCCGATTCTGATTGCGGCAATGGCAACAATTGATGAATGGTCGGCGATTGGGTCATTGTGTTCACAAATTTGTTAAACACAACGTAAAGACGATCGATTTTGCCTTCTTCGAAAGCATCCAACATGACTTGAACCGAACCGGTAATTTCTTTCAGTTCTGGTTTATCACCCATGCCCGATACTTGCGCCTGCAACTTGCCTCCAAAACGTTTGAAGAAGCCGGTTGCTTTACTACCAATGGCAGCAAAATCCGATTCGACACCTTGTTCTTTCCACTCGTTAGCGTGCTTAACGACAGCTTTGAACTCGTTTGCGTTCAAGCCACCGCACAAACCGCGGTCGGTAGAAATAACAATGTACCCAACGCGTTTAACTTGTCGCTCTTCCATAAACGGATGACGATATTCCAAGTTACCGCGCGCCACATGACCAATCACCTTGCGAATGGTTTCAGCATACGGACGGTTACCTTCCATCCGTTCCTGCGCCTTTTTCATTTTAGACGCAGCAACCATTTCCATAGCACTGGTGATCTTCTGAGTATTACCGATACTCGAGATCTGAGTTTTTATCTCTTTACCGCTGGCCATGACGATTCTCCTGTTAACTCAACGACAAATGGCCGCTTGCGCGGCCAACTGCGATTACCAAGATTGCGTTTGCTTGAATTTCTCAAGCGCTGCTTTCAATTGGGCATCGATGTCGTCGTTATAGTTGCCAGTATTGTTAATTTCCGCCATTAGCTCAGCATATTCGCTTGCCATGAACGATTGTAACGACTCTTCAAAATCCATGATTTTGTCGATCGCTACATCTTTCAGGAAGCCTTTTTCTACGGCGTAAATTGACACTGCCATCTGAGCCACGCTCATTGGCTTGTACTGTTTCTGCTTCATCAGTTCGGTAACACGCTGACCGTGTTCCAACTGAGCACGTGTTGACTCATCAAGGTCTGATGCGAACTGCGCGAACGCAGCCAATTCGCGATACTGAGCAAGGGCAAGACGAATACCGCCGCCAAGCTTCTTGATGATTTTAGTCTGTGCAGCACCACCAACACGAGATACCGAGATACCGGCGTTAACCGCAGGACGAATACCTGAGTTAAACAAGTCAGTTTCAAGGAAGATCTGACCGTCAGTAATCGAGATAACGTTTGTTGGTACGAATGCAGATACGTCACCGGCCTGAGTTTCGATGATTGGCAGAGCGGTCAATGAACCGGTTTTGCCTTTCACTTTACCGTCGGTGTATTTTTCAACGTAGTCAGCATTAACTCGAGCAGCACGCTCTAGCAGACGTGAGTGAAGATAGAAAACGTCACCCGGGAATGCTTCACGGCCTGGCGGACGACGCAACAGCAATGAGATCTGACGGTAAGCAACCGCTTGCTTAGACAAATCATCATATACGATCAGCGCGTCTTCACCGCGGTCACGGAAGAACTCACCCATGGTACAACCAGAGTAGGCTGCCAGGTATTGCAGTGCTGCTGATTCAGAAGCTGATGCAGCAACAACGATGGTGTTTTCTAACGCACCGTGCTCTTCAAGCTTGCGAACAACCGCAGAGATTGTTGAGTTTTTCTGACCGATCGCGACGTAAACACATTTAATACCAGAATCTTTCTGGTTGATGATGGCGTCAACGGCCAACGCGGTTTTACCGGTCTGACGGTCACCGATGATCAACTCACGCTGACCACGGCCAACTGGAATCATCGAGTCGATGGATTTGTAACCTGTTTGCACAGGCTCATCAACGGATTGACGATCGATAACACCTGGAGCGATTTTTTCTACTGGCTCGAAGCGATCGGCGTCGATTGGGCCTTTACCGTCGATTGGCTGACCCAACGTGTTTACTACACGACCCAACAGTTTTTCACCCACTGGTACTTCCAAAATACGACCAGTTGATTTTACTTTTACGCCTTCCTGAAGGTCAGCGTATGGGCCCATAACAACCGCACCGACCGAGTCACGTTCAAGGTTAAGTGCGATAGCGTAACGATTACCAGGTAGCTCGATCATCTCACCCTGCAAACAATCTGCAAGGCCGTGAATGCGAATGATACCGTCCTGTACGGACATGATGGTACCTTCGTTGCGAGCTTCGCTGGTGACTTCGAACTTCTCAATTCGCTGTTTGATCAGTTCTGCGATTTCATTTGAATTCAATTGCATGCTCAAGTCCCCAATTAGGATTGCAGTGCGTAGGCAAGCCGATCCAGCTTGCCGCGCAAGGTGCCATCGATTACCGTGTCACCTGCTTCAATAACGAGTCCACCAAGAATGGACTTATCGACACTGCAGTTCAGCTTAATTTTGCGTTGCAGACGTTTTTCCAGTGCTTTACTGAGTTCTGTTTGTTGCGCTTTGAGCAACTTAACAGCGGAAGTCACATCAACTTCGACTTCTTTTTCGTATTCAGCACGGAACGTCTGATAGAGCTCACTGACTGCTGACAGGGCAGTTAAACGTTCGTTTTCTGCCATAACTCTGATGAAGTTTTTCGCGCTATCGTCGAGCTCGTCGCCGCAGACGCCAATAAACACCTCAGCTGTCTTACCAACAGTAGCGGAGCTACTCAAAAATGACGCCATGGTCTCGTCTTTCGCTACCGCGGCAGCAAATTCGAGCATTTCGGCCCATTTATCGAGCGCTCCCTGTTCTAAAGCAAAATCAAAAGCTGCTTTTGCGTAAGGGCGAGCGACCGTAGTCAGTTCTGACATAAGCTCTAACCCCTTAATTAAAGTTCAGCGACCAGTTTTTCAACGATGTCACTGTGAGCGTCTTTATCAATTTCACGCTCGATGATTTTCTGAGCGCCAGTAACGGCTAAAACAGCAACCTGTTTACGCAATTCTTCGCGTGCACGGTTACGTTCAGCAGTGACTTCCTCATGACCAGCCGCAACGATTTTTTCACGTTCTTCATGACCACGTTGAGTTTCTTCCTCAACGATCTTAGCGCCACGTTTTTTCGCCTGTTCGATGATTTCAGCCGCTTGCTGCTTCGCTTCTTTCAGCTGTTCAGCAATGTCTTCCTGGGCTTTTTCTAAATCTTTTTGAGCGCGTTCGCCCGCATTCAGACCGTCAGCAATTTTCTTCTGACGTTCTTCGATGGCATTAATGATCGGTGGCCACACGAACTTCATGCAGAACCACACAAACACTGCAAACGCGATCGATTGTCCAATTATAGTTGCGTTGATATCCACAACGGACCTCCTTTATCTGGTGACCGTCGAATCGCGCTTAGCCTAACTGAGTTAAGAACGGGTTTGCGAACGTGAACAACAATGCAACCGCAACACCGATCATCGCAATAGCATCGATAAGACCAGCAACGATGAACATTTTAACTTGCAGCTGTGGTGCCAATTCAGGTTGACGAGCGGCAGCTTCAAGGAATTTACCACCCAGCATACCGAAGCCAAGTGCTGTACCCAGTGCAGCAAGACCGATCATGATTGATACAGCGATAGCAGTAAAAGCAACTACAGTTTCCATTGATTTCTCCAGTTTTTCAGTAGATTTAAAGTTAAAAAGTAAAACAAAAACTTTTTGATAAAAAATTAGTGTTCAGATGATGCCATGCTCAGATAAACGATGGTCAACATCATGAAAATAAATGCTTGCAATACAATGACCAGGATGTGGAACACAGCCCATGCAAAGTGCGCCGGCAACTGCCAGAAGCCGATCATTGCAATTAGAATAAAGATCAATTCGCCGGCATAAAGGTTACCGAACAAACGCAACGCCAGTGACGCTGGTTTCGCTAACAGAGTAATACTCTCCAGCACAAAGTTGACCGGAATCAGAGACCAGTGGTTAAACGGGTTCAGGGTCAGTTCTTTGGTGAAACCTTTAAGGCCTTTGTATTTGATTGAGTAGATGATGATCAGAGCGAAAACACTCAAACTCAATGCAAATGTGGTGTTCAAGTCCGTCGTAGGAACGACTTTGAAGTACACATCGTGCGGATCATCAACAAAGCCTAACCAGTAGCCCGTATACATAGCTGCCGTTGGCAACCAGTCTACCGGCACCAAATCCATCAGGTTCATCAGGAAGATCCAGACAAAGATGGTTAAGGCTAAAGGTGCTATGAGTTTATCTTTACCGTGAAAGGACTCTTTGACGCTGTTGTCGACAAACTCGACAATCATTTCGACAAAGCATTGCCATTTACCAGGTACCCCCGCAGAGGATTTTTTTGCTACTCTGCGGAAACTCCACAGAAACAGCACACCCAGTAACACGGACCAGAAGATAGTATCGACATTTACCGCCCAGAATCCTTCACCGACCGTCCAGTTTTGAAGGTGGTGTTGAATATACTGAGTCGGAGTTTGCTCTCCACTTACCATGTTGTTTCCCAGTTACGTTGATTTTAAAAATGAAATTGGCGCAATCCATTGTGAAATAACAGCAACAACAAAGCCGCTCATAAGCCACACTGAATTAAAATCTGTCAGTAGAAAAAGTGCACTGATGAGTACTGCGGTCAGCACCAGCTTAATACCTTCTCCTACAAAAAAACTTTTCACAACTTTCTGGTTAGCCCTGGCTCCGGCGTGTAAAAACGCGATAGCACCAAACAGGGCATTAGGAACAACAGCTGCTAATCCACCGAACACAACGGCTACTGCAGCGGTTCCACTAACGCTCAATGCGATGACAACGGTCAGCAGAGCGACAACGACCAATTGACAGATAATGGTTTTCAAAGCCAGTTGTCTACCCACTCGGGTCATTGACTGAACCACACGTATTACCTTAGGTCATTGGTCATAAATTTTATGGCGCAATAAACAGCCACTATGAAACTCGCGCTAGTATAAAGATCTGCCCGTTAATTGCAAACAAATTTGCCTACAGCCGTTGTTTTTAATGCCATTTAACAAAAGTTCTACAACGGCTACAGTAACTTAGTCGGCGTCGTTATTTTATGTGTGAAAGGATACCGTCCAGCTCATCCAGACTGGTGTAATTAATGACAACTTTGCCTTTACCTTTGCGACCATGATTAATCGCTACTTTGGCACCAAGGGTCTCAGCAAGTTGTGTCTGAAGACGTTCAATATCAGGATCCGGCTGAGGTTTTTCCTGTTCTTTAGGGGGTTCTAGGGTTTTACGAACCAGCTTTTCGGATTCGCGCACCGTTAAATCTTTCGCGACGATTTGTTGCGCCACATCCGTTTGTTGTTCGCCTTGTAGTGCGAGCAATAACTTAGCATGACCCAGGTCGATATCACCTCGTTCTAGCAACGTCTTCACACCGGTTTCAAGATTATTCAGCCGCAATAAGTTGGTGACCGTTGTGCGTGACTTACCGACGGCTTGGGCGACATCCTGGTGAGTCATCTGAAACTCGTCGAGCAGGCGTTGCAATGCGGTCGCTTCTTCCATCGCATTTAAATCTTCACGCTGAATATTTTCGATCAGTGCGATAGCGACAGCAGCCTCATCAGCCACTTCTTTAATCAGACATGGAACCACATCAAGTTTTGCTAACTGAGCGGCCCGCCAGCGTCGCTCACCGGCAATGATTTCGTATTGGTCATCAGCAACCGGGCGTACAACGATAGGTTGAATAATGCCCTGGGCTTTTACCGAAGCAGCGAGATCTTCCAAAGCTTCCGGCGACATGTCTTTGCGCGGCTGGTAACGGCCAGGTTTTAATTGCTCGATGGGCAATTTTTGCAGTTCACCTTTATCGACAGCAATTTCGGCGGCCTCAGTACTTTGTTGACTGTGCTTTTGCTGATTTGCTGTATTACTGGTCAGCAAGGCGTCGAGCCCGCGTCCGAGTCCTCGTTTTTTAGCTGACATAGGTTATATTTTTCCCTTAAACATTAACTAACTTCCGCGTTTGCTCGCTGCTCAGACCGGCGAATTAATTCACCAGCCAATGATAAATAAGCTTTTGCACCGGTTGAAGACTTGTCGTAGTACATGGCTGGAGCGCCAAACGACGGCGCCTCTGCTAATCGAACATTACGTGGAATCACCGTGCGATACACTTTATCACCAAAATGCTGTTTCAATTGCTCAGAAACGTCATTGGCCAGACGATTACGAGGGTCGTACATGGTTCGCAGTATGCCTTCGATGGCTAAGCCAGGGTTAACCACGTCAGCCAATTGTCTGATGGTCTCCATCAACGCTGTCAGACCTTCCAGAGCATAATACTCGCATTGCATCGGTACCAGTACCGAATCGGCTGCCGCCATTGCGTTAACCGTTAACAGGTTAAGTGAAGGAGGGCAGTCAATGAAAATAAAATCATAATCGTCCTGCACCGCTTTGAGGGCATTACGTAATCGGACTTCGCGGGCGAAAAATTCCATCAGCTTTATTTCCGCCGCTGTTACGTCAGAGTTGGCGGCGATCAAATGGTATTTGCCATTGGTTTCCGTCTCAACAACGTCTTTAACAGGTTTTTCATCCACCAACAGTTCGTACACGGTGTTTTCGACGTCGTACTTGTCGACACCGCTGCCCATAGTGGCATTGCCTTGCGGATCCAGGTCAATCAACAATACTTTACGCCGCGTCGCCGCCATCGAAGCCGCTAAATTAACAGCCGTCGTGGTTTTGCCTACGCCGCCTTTTTGATTCGCTATCGCAATGGTAGTCGCCACGGGTATTCAACCTCTTATCGTTATCGGATTTCTTGCCCAGAAGAAATGTGCTAAGACGAACTGTGTGCCGGCGAGATGATGACAATGTGTCGCTCGCCGTCGATACCAGGTACTTGTAACCGCTGTATCTGATCAATCTTATACTGCTGAGATAATTCGTCCAGCTCTTGCTGAGGGTATTGCCCCTTTAATGCGTAAAATTTACCTTCTGCTTTCGGTAAATGGCCGCACCAATTCAGCATATCATTAAGCGAGGCAAAGGCTCTACTTAATACACCATCAAACGAATGGCTGTGTTCGGTAAAATCTTCTACACGATTTTGCACTGCCGTTACGTTAGTTATGTTAAGTTGGTGACAAACTTGGCGAATAAAACGAATTCGTTTGCCTAAACTGTCGAGCAGAACAAACGCTTTGTCCGGGTTAGCGATAGCAAGTGGTAGCCCAGGTAGTCCCGGTCCGGTGCCGACATCAATGAACCGTTCACCTTGTAAGAAGGGACTGACGACCAGGCTGTCAACAATATGCCGACTTAACATTTGCTTAGGATCACGAACACTGGTCAAGTTGTACGCTTTGTTCCATTTATCCAGTTGTTCGACTAACTGCACCAACAAATCCAATCGCTTGTCATCAAGCGACAACAATTCGTTGCTTTGCGTTTGTTGCAATAACGCCTTTAACGATGCTTTCACGATGATTCCTTACGCGCTTTTGCGCAACAGTCCTTGTTTTTTCAGGTGCACGAGCAACATTGAAATAGCTGCCGGGGTTATGCCTGAAATGCGCGACGCTTTGCCGACGGTTTCCGGTTGGTGTTGATTTAATTTTGCAATAACCTCATTGGACAAGCCTTTTATCGACGCGTAGTCGAAATTGCTTGGCAATAACGTGTTCTCATGACGCTGTTGTTTAGCGATCTCATCCTGTTGGCGAGAAATATAACCGGCGTATTTGGTTTGTATCTCAACCTGTTCAGCTGCAGCAGGATCACTGAGCCCTGGCGCAAAGAAGGGGGTGTTAACCAAATCACGGTAATGAATTTCAGGACGCCGTAGCAGTTCTTCACCGTTAACTTCTTTGGTAATAGGACTTTTTACTAACGCATTAATGCTGTCCACTTGTTCATGGTCTTTATGCACCCAGGTTTCTTTGAGGCGCTGTTTTTCCTGCTCGATCGCTTCCATTTTGGTATTGAAAGCAGCCCAGCGCTCATCGTCGACCAAGCCAAGCTCACGGCCTTTTTCCGTTAATCGAATATCGGCATTATCTTCGCGCAATAGTAATCGGTATTCTGCCCGCGAGGTAAACATACGATAAGGTTCTTGCGTACCTAAGGTTGACAGATCGTCGATCAATACCCCTGTGTATGCTTGGTCACGACGCGGTGACCAACTGTCTTTACCCTGCGCTCGCAATGAGGCATTAAGACCAGCGATAAGCCCTTGCGCACCGGCTTCTTCATAACCTGTGGTGCCATTGATTTGACCGGCAAAAAACAGTCCTTCGATAACTTTGGTTTCGAGCGACTGCTTCAGATCCCGAGGATCAAAATAGTCGTACTCGATGGCGTAGCCCGGACGCGTAATTACGGCATGTTCAAAACCGCGTATCGAGCGCACCAAACGTTCCTGAACGTCGTACGGCAAGCTGGTTGAAATACCATTTGGGTAGAGCTCGAACGTATCCAGCCCTTCAGGTTCAACAAAAATTTGATGCGACGCTTTATCGGCAAAACGGACGATCTTATCTTCTATCGATGGACAGTAACGTGGACCAACGCCTTCGATAACGCCTGAATACATAGGCGAACGATCAAGTCCGGATCGAATAATATCGTGGGTTGATTCGTTGGTATGGGTTATATAGCAAGATATTTGCCGGGGATGATCCGCTTGGGAACCCATGTACGAAAATACGGGCGTCGGATTGTCTCCAGGCTGTTCCTGCATCACCGAAAAATCAACGGAGCTACTGGCAATACGGGGTGGTGTACCTGTTTTTAAGCGCTCTACGCGTAACGGCAATGCTCGCAATCGTTTTGCTAACGCGTTAGCCGGCGGATCACCTGCACGACCGCCTTGGTAATTATCTAAACCAATATGGATTTGGCCGCCAAGGAAGGTACCAACGGTTAGTACCACATTATTGGCTAAAAATTTAAGGCCCATTTGGGTAACAACGCCACAGACACGATCGTTTTCAACGATCAGATCGTCACAGCCTTGCTGAAATAACGTGAGATTTGGCTGTGTTTCTAACGCGTAACGAATGGCTTGTTTGTAAAGCTGGCGATCGGCCTGCGCTCGGGTAGCCCGGACTGCCGGGCCTTTCGACGAGTTGAGGGTGCGAAATTGGATACCTGCACGATCCGCTGCTTTTGCCATGATCCCGCCTAAGGCATCGATCTCTTTGACGAGATGGCCTTTACCAATACCCCCAATCGCTGGGTTACAGGACATTTGCCCTAAGGTATCAATATTATGCGTGAGTAACAGCGTACGACTGCCCATACGAGCTGCGGCGAGGGCAGCTTCTGTACCGGCATGACCTCCACCGACAACGATAACATCAAATTGTTGACTTGAGGTGTGTGACATTAAGCAGAACCTATGGCGTTAAAGGATTTGATCGAGCCGAGTATTTTAACGTGAATTGACTCAGATCGAAAAGGTTATTTTTTGCGCATCCGTATTTTTACACTTTGCTGAGAAAGGATCTAAATAAGATCAGTATTTGATCTTTATAGATCTTTTATTATTACTTCTTTTAGCTTGGGGATATCTGTGAATAGATCGCTGCAGAGCTTTATTTATCTCGCTTTGCGAACGATCAAAAAGTGTGCGTAAGATCCCTTAAGCTGGGATCATAGATCGTGGATAAGTCACCTGTTTATACACAACCCAAGTTATCCCCAAACATATACCCATGCCGACGACAGCCCTTAAGTGATCTTATACCTGATCTAATCACAGGCCTGCGCTACTGTGCATAACCCCGTGGATAGGATCGAGGATCATGGCGTCGGCGCCCTAATCCCACTGATCATTTTTGTGTATAGGATCGCAGTGCTTCGATCCAATTGGGCAACCATTGTTCGACGGCGTGTTCGGGGTCATCTTCCAGCATATCGATCTCTAATCCTCGGCACAGACGATGAGCGCCTAATTGTGCAAGCCGTTTATCGAGGTCCCGGCCAGCGGCGCAGTAAGTGTCGTAACAGGATTCGCCAATCGCCACGATCGCATAGGGAAACGACTTAAGTTCAGTGATTTGCTGGATCTGATCGTAGAAGTCCAGCATCGAATCGGCATAATCACCGGCGCCGTGGCTGGCAATAAAGACCAGCCACGGTTGGCTTTGATCAAGCTCTGATAAGTCCGGTTCGTAGTGTAATTCAACCTCTATCTGAAGCTGTTGTTTGATCAGTTCGGCAGCATGGTCTGCCAAGTATTCTGTGTTGCCGGAAGTGGTACCGACTAATATCTGTAATGAAGTCATGGCTTATAATCTGTTTTATGCTTAAGTTAGTAGTATAAAACGTCATCTTACAGGAGTTTTATTATGCATAAATCATTGTTTGTCGCCTGCACGGGATTGCTGGTGATGTTATTTTCATTGAGTGCCTGGTCACAGGGTATTGAAGCGCCGAAACAAGTCAGTGAGCGGTTATGGGTCATGGGTACTCCGGATCAACGTGACATAACAGAATTTGCCGAGCAGGGTGGCGACGTTGTGATCAGTTTGTTGTCAGTTGAGGAAATGGCAGGCAGTAACGAAACGGAATGGACCACTAAGGCCGGCATTGCTTTTTATCATGTGCCGGTAGACGGTTCAAAAGGCGTTACGTTTGCCAACGCCAGAGCGTTGGATAGGCTGCTGTTAATGCATGCCGACAAACGAATTATGGTGCATTGTGCGTCGGCTAACCGAGTTGGGGCGTTGTTCGCGTTGCGGGCGGCCTGGCTTGACGGCCTGTCAGCGCAGCAAGCGCTCGACATTGGCCGCCAGCACGGTATGACGTCGTTAGAGCAAAAAGTATCAGAGATGCTCGCTGAGTAACTCAGGTAAGCGCTCAGGAGTAAAGATCTCGATCCAGTAGCCATCGGGATCTTTAATAAAAGCGATACCTTTCATGTTGCCGTCAGCCGGTCGTTTTTGAAAGGCTACCCCAAGTTTCTCGAAACGCTCGCAGGCGGCATCAATGTCAGGTACCGCAAAACCGATATGGCCAAAGCCTTTAGGTTCGCTGTTACCACTGTGAAACGACAGTGCTTCGTTATCTTCGTCACCCCAGTTGTGAGTTAATTCGAGCATCGCTGGCCGGGAAAACGTTTGCTTGATGCGCTCATCATGGTCTTTTGACCATTGTTCTCTTTGTTCCGGCGATAGCGCAGCCATAAAGTACAACGAAAACTTCATCTCAGGAAAATCCAGTCGCTTAACCAGCGTCATGCCCATGACATCGCTGTAAAATTGCAGAGATCGTTTAGGATCTTTAATTCGCATCATGGTTTGGTTAAACACGTACTGATGGGTTTCTGGATCGTGCTGTTCAGACAATCCTTCTGCTTGATCAAAATGTCGGCTCATTGTCGCTCCTTAACGGCTTTCGTATGATTAGGGTATGATACAGCTATTGGGTTAAAGACAGAGACTTTCAAGCAGTGACTGTAACTGAAGAAGGACGTTGGTTCGTTTATTTACTGCGTTGTGCGGATGATAGCTTGTATTGCGGCATCACCACTGACATCTCGCGCAGATTGCGACAGCACAACGGCGACATTAAAGGCGGTGCGCGTTACACGCAGGTGCGCCGCCCGGTGAAACTGGCTTATCTCGAACAACATGGTAATCGATCAGCGGCGGCTGCAAGGGAGTACGCGGTTAAACGCTTGCCAGCGACGGTTAAGCGAGATCTTTGCCGCACTGCCAACATACCTCAAAATTTGAGAAGTTTGTCTCCTGACAGTGAGGACAGGTAATCTCGAGTTGTCGATCTTGCTCATAGTTGGTCAATATTTTACGTGCCTGTTCATACTGTTCAGCCTGAACCTTGAGCGGTGTTTCGATGGCGTCGGCAGGCAATTCGCCTATCCCGCCAACCATACCGTTATCAGTCATCCTAACCGTGATCTGTTGCGTCTCCAGCAACCCTTTTAGCAGCTGTGCTTCCAGTGGGTTAGCCGCATAATAGACGGTAAGCCATTCATCACTCATGTTCTGCCACCTGATGTTGAACCCTTAGCAAATAGCGCGTACAGGCCAGTTTATCTTTGGTACCCAGTTTGTCAGCCATTTGATAGAGTTTAAAGAGCCGGTGATACAACCGGGCTTTATAGCGCTGTCGTTGGCTGTTGCTGAGAGTGCGCGTCTGCAGTTGGTGTAAGTCGCCTTCCAGAGCCTGAATGAGTTGTTGCTGGCGACTGCGCAAATTGGTTGGAAACAGCAATCGATAACTGATCAAAGCGAGGATCGGTGCAGCGATAACGGCCAAGGCGATGCTGATCGCCTGGAGTGGCTCAAACTGATAGTGTAATGCTGGTTGCATGAGCAACAGAAAAACCAGATTGAAATCCATGGCGCCGTTAGCGGTTCGGTTGTGTGCCATCGGGAAGCCGGCAAATAGGATGATTGGCATCAACCACAATACCATTGCAAGGATAGAATCTGCGTGAGGCCAAATAAAGGCTTGCACGAATAACGCGGTTAACGCGCCGAAGCTTTGCCCGATAAAAACGTAGTACATGGTTTTGGCCGGGTTTTCACTGGTAGAAAACAACGTCAGCATGACGGATGCACCTAACAGCAAATAGGCCATCTGAAACCAACCAGTATACGCCCAGGCGACACTGATCAGGGTCATAACCATCAGTGTGCGCAAGGCAGCTTGGCGAGCTCCCCGCCAGTCACGATGTAACAATATAGAGAGTTTTCGCACTGAGCGCGCCGTCTTGCCAGTATCACGGAATTCCAAGCGGGCATAAGAGGCTTCTACGAACTCCTTAAAATAAGGCAGCAGGGCGGCGTGTTCGACGTGTTGTAGAAAATTGCCCAGGGCGTTACGAATTTGCTCCGAACGATTGTCAATCAGCGACTTGGAACAGGTAAGTAAGTGTTCACTCATTTCTTTTGACTGAATCACTCCTTTGTTTTCAAGTTGAGCAAATAAACCCAGTTGTGCATTGAGGATGCGCCGTATGGTTTTTGCTGACTGATGTGCTGAGGGTGAACCGGTACCGTGTTCGATCAGCTGTGCCTCCAGGTGGGCTAATTGTGATATCCGATCATAACTATTCAGTTGTTGTAATGAACCGGTTTTGTACGCTTGTGCAAGAATGCGGAGGTTTTCTGCGGTTTGGCGTCGAAACTGGTTAACCAACGACTGTTCGGCACGTGAATAGGTAAATAACCAACCGATCAGTAAGGCGGTCATGACGCCGACAAAGACCGTGAGTAAACGGTCAATCCCGAGCGGTAAAAGGGCATCGGGAGTGCGCGTCAGTAATACCACCATGGATGCTGAGTAGCCGGCTAAAATGGCACCATAGGAAACCAGACCGTGTAACAGGTTGCCGATATACACGCACAAACCAACCCAGGCTGTTAAGCCCAGCGCCATGAAAATGATGTCATTACCGGTGGTGACCACCAGCAACATACCGACAACGGTGCCCAGCAGCGTGCCAAGGATCCGATAGGCGGCTTTTTCCAGAAGTAAGCCACGGGTGGGTTGGGATACTGCCCAGACGGTCATAGCGGACCATTGAGGGTGTTCCAGCCCTAACGCCCAGGCAAAGACAAGTGATAAACAAGCGGCGATCCCGGTTCGGAAGCCAAACCGGAATCTTGTGTAGTCGAAGCCTAATTGTGCAAATTTAGCCTTTACTGCTGTCATCAATGAGTACCGCGATGGCACCGTCACCGGTAATATTACAGGCGGTGCCAAAGCTGTCCTGTGCCATGTAGAGAGCAATCATTAGCGCAATTGCGGTCTCGCCGAATCCAAGCATGGAGCCCAGCAGACCAACGGCTGACATTACCGCTCCGCCAGGAACACCCGGTGCTGCCAACATGACAACGCCCAGCATCATGATAAAGGGTAATACCGTGAGGAATGACGGAATCGCTAAGGCGTTATGCAGTACCATGACAGCCACGGTACAACTGACGATCGTAATGGTTGAGCCAGCCAGATGAACGGTCGCGCACAAAGGCACAGAAAAGTTCGCGACGTTATTGTCGACCTGGTTTTTACGGACGCTCTGCAGGGTCACCGGAATGGTTGCTGCACTCGACATGGTGCCTAGCGCGGTAAAATAAGCCGGTAACATGTTCTTTATGAGCTTCAGTGGCGACTGACGGCTTTTGATGCCGGCGATAACGAACATAGTGGTGATGTAAACCCAATGCAGAATCACAGCCATAATTAGGATGATGCCGAAGGTTTTCAGTGTTTCGAACACGGTGCCGGCGACGGCCATTTCAGTAAATACGCCGGCAATATAAAACGGCAATAACGGGATAATGACTTTAGCCAGCAATTGCTCAATGATATCGCGGCCCTGATCAGACAAGGTTTTAAGTTGCTGGGCCTGAGTTGCAGCGATGCCTAATCCGAAAATAAACGCCAGTACCAGTGCTGACATCACGCTCATCAACGGTGGGATATCAAGCGTGATAAATGGCGCTAAACTGGCATTGGCTTCGTTAGTAACCGACTGTGCGTCCGCGCTCAACATAGGCACTATCGCACTGGCCACAAAGAAGGCCAGAATACCGGCAGAGAGCGTCGATAAGTAGGCAACCCCCAACGTTTTACCCAACAGTTTTCCAGAATTATTCGGCAGGCTGGCAATGCCACTGGTGATAAAAAAGAGTATCAATAATGGGATGGTGAAAAACAGTAACTGCCCGAACAAATCTTTAAAGGTTAACAGCAGCCGGCTAACCCAGTCAGGGGCGTATAAACCGATAACGATACCGGCGAGAATGCCGGCGATAAGTTTGATGATCAGCTTCATGTTGTATTCCTAAAGGGGTTATTTACCGATACAGAATGTAAAGAATACATATAAATCAATACGTTATGGTTGCTAGGGAGTAAATAGGGATCAAAATTCGCTAACCTAAGCCCACATAACGTATTGATTATAAACTGCTATTACTCTACTCGATCTCTCCCCGATCTTCATCTGGAATGATGTTGAGGTCCAGATGAAGCTGATTTGAGCTGTTCAGCCCGGCGATTTGCTTCAGCTCGTCAGGAGTCTCATCACTGAAGGTCGCGAGGTAGTAGTAGGGATGGCCGTCGTCACTGCTAACTAGGTCATATTCCTCAAAGTACCGCTCTACCTCTTCAAGCGTCCAGCGAACCTCTCCGGCAATAGCGATTAGGAGATCGGTGTTGTCGTCAGGGTGGTTGCGGCCCTGGGGGAGAACTGAAAGTTCCGCAGAGGTGATGCCTTTATCCTTCCAGTTCCTCAGAATGCCTGACCATAAATTAGCTCGCAGGTTTGAGCTGGGCTGGAACCTAGAAGCATTCCAGTGAATGACATCTCGGTCTCCATTTTTCAGATGAAGAACGACCTGTGCCTTCTTGCGAGCTATCAGCTCATTTTTGAACGCCACCTCATCAGGAACAAAGGTTAGGGAGGGTTTGCTTTCACTGGACTTCGGCCCGCTCTCCTCAACCGAGTCGAGTAGTCGCTCGATCACTCTCTCTGGCGTGTCGAACCCGACAGCCAACCCTTCCAATCTGCGGTACACATCATCTGAAACGTTTATTGTGACTGGCATCTTACCACCTCCATAGGTTAAATCATATATAGAACTATACATGGTTTAACCTATAGATCAAGTTTTCTTCATAAATAGAGCCGAACCCTCATTTGTGTCCAACAAACCACCGTTTTTTGAACACCTTGGGAAGGCGCCCTTTCGCATGGCTTCTCGGCATTCAATGTGTTAAATTAATTGTACATTTTTCTATGTTTATTTATTGTAAATGAATCAACGTATTGGCTATGCCCGCGTTTCAACGGATGATCAAAACCTGCACCTCCAAAGGGATGCTATGGAGAAAGCGGGCTGCCAGGTCATCTATGAAGACAAAGCCAGTGGGAAGAACACTGAAAGGCCGGAGCTTGAGGCTTGCCTGAAAGCTCTGCGTTCAGGCGACACGTTGGTAGTTTGGAGGCTGGACCGTCTGGGACGAAGCTTAGGTGATTTGGTCAAACTCGTGACGACCCTGGAAGAACAGAAAATCGGATTTGAGAGTCTTCAAGAAAAGATCGAAACGACAAGTGCCTCTGGAAAGCTGGTTTTTCATGTATTTGCTGCACTTGCCGAATTTGAGAGGAATCTAATCAGCGAGAGAACACAAGCAGGGCTGAAGGCTGCTCGAGCGCGTGGCCGTTCAGGTGGACGAAAACAAAAATTGAAACAAAAAGATATTAAAGAGATTAAGGCTCTACTCAAGGACCCGAATATTCCCGTCTCTGATATTGCCAAACGATTTGGCGTTTCCAGAACAACTATTTATAACAGGGTTGGAGTAGTTAAACCTAACCGAGAGAGGGTAAAAGAGAAAGAATGAATGTGTCTGATTATAAAAGCTCAGTCGAATCGAGAATTAAACCGAAAGAACGTTTTTCTTCGTTACACGATGCCGTGATCAATCATAGGATTCCATCTAAGTCATCATCGTTAGTCCAGGAGATTTGATGGATTTTTTTCAAGCTTTTTGGCTAGGGATTATTCAGGGCATCACGGAATTTTTACCAATTTCTAGCTCCGCTCATCTGATTCTGACCCCAGTGCTGGTTGGCTGGACCGACCAAGGCGTGGCTTTTGACCTAGCTGTGCATGTGGGCACCTTACTGGCCGTCGTGTTGTACTTCCGCCGTGATGTGACAAATCTGACCAAAGATGGCGTTGCATCGCTATTACAGCAGCGCTTCATCGGACAGGGCCTGATGGCCTGCTATCTGGTCATCGGTACAGTTCCTGCTGCATTGGCCGGTTTGCTCTTACTGGATCTTATTGACACCCAACTGCGTTCTGTCGAGATCATTTTCTTTACTACGCTGATTTTTGGCCTGCTATTGGGCTGGGCGGATTGGCGCCCCAGCCAGCGCCGGACTATCACCACACTGACCTGGCGGGATGCCCTGTTAGTCGGTACAGCTCAGGCGCTCTCACTGATTCCCGGCACCTCTCGCTCAGGCATAACCATCACCGCCGGGCTGATGCTCGGTCTCAGCCGGGAGTCGGCGGCCCGCTTTTCTTTCCTGCTGGCCATCCCCATCACGGCGCTGGCGGCCTCCGCCAAACTGATGGAAGTGGCCACCGGTGATGTTGTCGTGGACTGGAGCGGATTCGTGATTGGGGGCCTCACCTCCTTCATCATGGCGCTGACTGCCATCCATTTTTTTCTGAAATGGCTCAACCGGTTCGGTATGTGGCCCTATGTGCTCTATCGAATGGCCTTGGCCGCTGTCATTTATGTGTTGTTGATGAACTGAGGAGTGATTATGACCTGGGCTTTACTCGCCATCCTGGGAGGTTTTGTTTTATTGGTGTGGAGCGCAGATCGTTTTGTCGAAGGCGCGGCAGCCACCGCCCGACACGCTGGCATGCCTTCTTTGCTGATTGGGATGGTGATCGTGGGCTTTGGTACGTCTGCTCCGGAGATGGTGGTGTCTGCCATGGCGGCACTGGATGGCAATCCGGACCTGGCGCTGGGCAATGCGCTCGGCTCCAATATCGTCAATACCGGACTGATTCTGGGTGTTACGGCGTTGGTCGCTCCTATCGCCGTGCATTCGAAGATTGTGCGCCGGGAACTGCCACTGCTCTTCGCCATCGGGCTGCTGTCCGGCGCTTTGTTCTGGAACGGCTCTCTTGATCGTCCCGAAGCCTTGTTGTTGCTGGTTGGTTTTTTCGGGCTCATCGGCTGGACTATCTTTACCGCTCGTCGTGGCAGGGGGGATTCCCTGGAGACCGAAACCGAGCAGGAGTTATCCGCCCATCCCATGACCTTGGGCAAAGCGATTTTCTGGCTGGTTGCAGGGCTGGTGCTACTGGTGGCTAGCTCCCGCATTCTGGTATGGGGGGCTGTTAGCATTGCTCAGGCGCTGGATGTCAGCGATCTGATTATCGGTCTGACCATTGTTGCGCTGGGCACCTCATTGCCGGAGTTGGCGGCCTCGGTGATGGCGGCCAGAAAGGGCGAACATGACATTGCCATTGGCAACGTGGTGGGCTCCAACATGTTCAACCTGTTGGCAGTAGTGGGCATCGCGGGTCTCATTGCGCCCATGCCCGTACTGTCTCCCGATGTCATGACCCGCGACTGGCCAGTGATGTTGGCACTGACCGTCGTACTGTTTGTGATGGCCTATGGCTTTCGCGGCGAGGGGCGGATTAATCGAATTGAAGGTACGCTGTTATTGATAGTCTTTGCCGCCTACAACACTTGGTTGGTCACAACGGTGGTGGCAGCATGAGGCCGGTCGTTTTTATTCTTTTTGTCATCAGCCTGGCAGCATGTAGTCAACAGGACAGGGTTCAGACGCTGTCTGGTTCCGCTCAAGGTACGACTTGGCATGTCACGGTGTGGCAGCCTGGTGGGGTGGATGTTGCTACGTTACAAACCCGTATTCAGGCGGAGTTCGACCGCCTAGATCGGGCCTTGTCCAACTACCGAACAGATTCCGACATTGAGCGATTTAATGCCAAAAAGACAATCGCTCCGATTGAAGTGGGTTCAGAGATTGTCGGACTTGTGGAGGCAGCCAGGGAAATCAGTCAAGCCAGCCGGGGATGCTATGACCTGACCATCAAACCATTGTTTGATCTTTGGGGATTCTCGGGGCAAACCCTGACTCCACCAGAGCCGGCCACTTTGGTACAGCAGCTCCAACACGTCGGTTTCAGCAAACTGGAAACCCCGACACCCACCCAGTTGCGAAAAACTGACCCGCAGGTTCATGTAGATCTTTCCTCCATTGCCCAGGGCTACAGCGTTGCCCGGATCGCCACCGTAGTCGAAGCCGCCGGAGTACAAAACTATCTGGTGGAGATTGGCGGAGAATTGCAAACCCGTGGGCATAAACCAGACGGTTCCCCTTGGCGTATTGGCGTCGAGAGGCCCTTGCCAGGTGGCCGTTCGGTGCAAAAAGCCCTTACCATCCGCCAGGATGCTCCGGTTTCCGTTATGACGTCGGGCACCTATCGCCATTACTTTGATGAGCAGGGTAAGCGCTACAGCCACGTCCTGGATGCCCGCACGGGTAGGCCAGTCACCCACCACACGGTCTCGGTCACTGTCATCAACGACAATCCAACCCTGGCGGATGCATGGTCCACGGCCCTTCTTTGCCTAGGCCGGGAAGCCGGTATGACGACAGCGGATGAGAATGGCATCGCTGCCTTATTCATTACCACACACAATAACCAGTTCGAAGAGGCCGCGACTCATCGCTGGCACTCAATGAAAACCATAGAGGTTCACTGATGCTGAGACTGTTTAAGATTGAAAGTGGCTTGATCCAAGAGATTAAATGTCCCCCTGAGGATTTGGGTAGCCATCTGACAAATGCCGGATGGATCGATGCCCACGAGCCGAATGAAGACGAACGTGCGCTCTTGCAACACATGCTGCGCACCGAGTTGCCCGAATCGGATGAAGTGGAGGAAATCGAAGCCTCGGCCCGTTGCTTCGTGGACCAGGCCGGAATACACGTCCACTCACTGTTTCTCGCTCAAAGCGAGGGCCGCCATACGACCGTATCCGTTGCCTGTATCCTGCAAAAAAATTGCTTGATCACTATTCGTGAAGGAGATTTGGCCGACTTTAGGCTACTGCGTATGAGAGCGCACCGTGGACAAGTGGAAGTGCAGTCTCCACAAGACCTGTTGGTCACACTGATGGAGCAGAAAGTGGAGAACCATGCCGATACCCTGGAAGACCTGCATCGCCAACTGGAAAAGGTCAGCTATATGGTTCTGGAGGATGAAGAGTCGGAGCTGGAAGACGCCATCGGCAAACTGGCCCGCCTGGAAGACAGCAACGGAAAAATCCGCCTCTGCTTGATGGATACCCAGCGGGATATTTCGTTTTTGCTGCGTCATCTAAAAACCCAGTCGGAGCAGTCGGAGAGCCTGCGTGAGATCATGCGTGATATTGAGACTCTTATGTCTCATACCACTTTTCTGTTCGATAAAATCAACTTTCTGATGGACTCGACTCAGGGCTTTATCAATATCGAACAAAACCAGATCATTAAAATTTTCTCGATTGCTGCCGTGGTATTCCTGCCGCCTACGCTTGTTGCGAGTATCTATGGGATGAACTTTGACTACATGCCCGAGTTGAAGTGGCTACTCGGTTACCCTTGGGCAATAGGGCTGATGATCATCTCCGGTATCGCACCTTACTGGTATTTTAAACGTAAAGGGTGGTTATGAAATAAATCTAACAGTTCATTGAACTTATTTAACGATTATTTTTTGCTCGGAGAATATGCCAATCTTTTTTTCTGATACTGTGTTATTAGTAACATTAGGGAGAAACCAATGATTGATTTTTCATTAACAATGTATACCGCATTCGGGTTTATAGGCTTTATTCTTTCTCTTTGTGCTTTGCTCTATGTGAATGCAGACCGGTTAGAAAGTTGCGCAACCAAGTTCTTCCGTCGAAATCGCTGAATGTAGCCTGCTATCAAAATAAAAAACGAATGAATTTCAACCTCTCCCCCGTTACAGTAGCTGACGGGGACGTTCCTCTTAAGTATCCCCTCAACCCAACTTTTCGAGTCCCTTTGGAGTAATTCATAGTCCAGAAGGGTGCTAATTCTTACCTGAAAGGTCTCGAAAAGCGACTTTAAGAGACTCAAGCACCGTTTGAATGGTGGGCAGTGTAGGAATGACGGGATATGGGTCTCACAACAGCCTTTTACGAGACCTACTTTTGGGGCTTGACCGAGCCAAAAAACCTATTAATATTAATGGCGTAAATGGTAGCTGGCCGAAAAACAGCAGTTTATGTAAACAAGGCGCTTGCCTTTATCTAACCAACCCTCTGGGGGACTGTCCCCCGTGGGCATTCCTCCGTCTGTAACCCTTCGGAGGTATCCCTGATGAAATTCATCCCCATTCGTGAACCCCTGACGCTATATCGTCATCGTTGCCGCTGCTTGCTGTTGGCAAATGCCCCTCCTCGCTGCTGTTCTCTTGAATTTGTGGCGTACCTGGCACTCGATCATGAGCAGCCAAATTCCAGAGGACCACCTCTGCCTCAACCATGTGAGCCTGGCGTATGCCGAGCTTGCACCATGCCCCTCCCCGTCTCTGTCGCCAACGGCGAAAACAGAGACGGGGTAGCAAACCCCGCCGAAAGCCTTGTGCCTCAATGGCTCAAGGCTTTCGCCCCGCGCACGAATGTGCGCGAACACAGCCGCGCAAGGCGGCGAGCGCTACGCGCTAACTTTCCAAGAAAAGCGACTTCACCAGCCGGAGCTGCTGGCAGTTTGTTCCAACGGAACAGACCAGCCAGTGGCGAGAGCAGCCCGCTCCATAGCAGTGTTGATCGTATGTAAATGACCGTGGGTGCTCGGTTTATCCACCCTTTGCCAGGGCAAGAACCCTGATTTGGCCTCAGCACGCGAAGCTGATTAAAAAAATCGCGTTTATCACTTACCAACGATTTTCGGGCAGGCCAGAACCAGAACAAGAAGGAATAGCACTATGCGCTCAGAACGATCCAATCCGGATGCCAGAAACTATGGCCTTAAGAGCCGTGATATGACGCGGGCGGGTCTCAACGCGCTCAAAGAGGGGATGAGAAGCTTTGCTTCAATTGCAACGATCCATGATCGTTGGAGCGTTTTTTCATCCTGGATCAAGACCGAACAGGGCATAAAGGACATGCGAGACATCGAGAAGGCCCATCTGGTGGCCTATGCGGCCCATCTGAACGATAGGTTTGAGCGTGGCGAGATTTCTCCCTCCACAGCTCAGAACTACCTGTCGGCAGTAAACCGGGTGATGGAGATTGCTCGTGGCGACCGACAAGTCAGAGTAGCGCCTGTCGCTGAGGGCGGGCTTCCCAAGCGTTCAGGGATCGCATCGAGCGACCGGAGCGTTTCGGAAGCGGCCCACCAGGCAGCTATAGGGGCTGTCTCAGAACGGCTGGGAGCGCTGCTGGAGGTGCAGCGCAACTTTGGCCTGCGATTCGAGGAGTCGGCCAAGCTTGATGCGACTCGGGCGCTGAAACAGGCAGAGAAAGAAGGGGTTGTTGCCATCAAGGACGGAACCAAAGGTGGTCGCCAGCGTATGGTGCCGATTACCTCTAATGCTCAGATAACCGCTCTTCAGAGAGCTGCGGCCATCCAGGATGGCCGCAGTATGATCCCAGGCAACCAGACATACAGAGAATTTCGACAAGAGGCATATCGGGAGATTGGTCGTCAGCCGGTGAACTTTCATGGTGAGCGCCACCACTATGCTCAGGAGCGCTACAGGGTCCTTATGGGGGCCGATAGCCCTATCCGCGCTGGTGTGGCCCACGGTCGGGCTCATCATGAATACCTGTCCAAGGAACTGGGGATCTCGGTCGCCCAGGCCAAGACACTGGATCAGGAGATCCGTGCTGAGATAGCGCGGGAGCTGGGACACGGTCGTATTGACGTAACAAACTCATATTTGGGGTAAGCGATGGAAAAATGGGTAAGAGAGCGAGCACATGTGTATGTTCGCCATGGTGGCAAGACAGCCAGACGGGCGATGGTGAAACGGCTGATTGCTGCACTGTCAGATATTGCGGCCCATGAGCAAGGCGTAAGCCAGCCTAATCAGGTGGGTAGAGCACATATCCACAGGTACTATGCGCGGCAGAGCCATCTGAGCAGTACAACCCTACGGGATCATTTCTATGCCTTCAGACTTCTATGGGAGCTGTTAGGCAGACCAGGCGAACCTCCCAGGCCCAAGTAGACAAAAAACCTCTTTGCGCCCAAAAAGGGAAAAAGTAGCTTCGTGCCTCACGGCCATTGTCCGATAACCTATCTTCAATTTCCGGAACCGCCGGAAATAGAGAGGTAGCTGGCCTCCTCAAACAAACAGCAAGTTTAACCATCATCCCAGACAGGGGTATCCCTGTACTGGGAGACCCCTCAAAACTATTTGAGGTGCAAGATGAAAAAACTCGAAGTCAACGGCTTGGTGCTTCCTTTGAATGATTCCCATGTGTATCAACGCAGAGGGATTGTCATGGCTCACTGTGAGTCAAAAGGAAATCTCCACTTCACGGTCCTTCGGTGCCTTGATGGCCGATTTACGAAAAGCTATTTCGGTTTGGCCCGATGTGACAACGAGGATGACTTCATCGAGATAATGAAGTCGGGCGACAAGTTTGAGCCAGTTTCAGATTGGTTTTCGCGTTCCCGATAAATCATTTAAACCCGTAACCGGGGCTTCCCGGTCACGGATGAGCCCCTTTCAATCAACTATTGTTTGGAGCTCTATATGTACTTTTCCACATTCGTTTTGGTCATGATTGTCACAGTTGGCGTTATTGCGTTTGGTGCCTCGCTGGTAGCTCGCACTCTTAACGTCATCGTTCGATCAATATTCAAAGCGCGGCCCGTACGGGTCGTCAGTCAAACCTCGTCGCCAATTTCTGGAGACGTTATTGAACCGGAGCAATCAGAGCAGAATCCCCCTGTCGGATTCATCACTGGCCGCATCATTGATGGTGAGGTCATTCGACCTGCGCTCCACTGCAACAAATCACTTGCCGGTCCTCGGTAAGCACTAAACCACCCAGCCGGGTACTAAGCCCGGTAGGGCGAAGTCCCGGCTTTTTACTCTTGGAGAAAAGACATGCTGGGACAAATTAAAAATCAACCAGAGAATCACCAGTTCGATGTGTGCGGACGTGTGTACTACACCGACGTCTGTTACGACAACGGAAAAGGTGAGCTGGTCGCTGAGACGGTTAACGCAACGTCGCATGACGACGCCGAATCAGTGTTCCGGTCTAATCTGCTGGAACACGCCCGTAAATTCGATCTCGTCGTGGACCGGATTGAGATTACCTTTACGCTCGATCTTGCTTACGCGAAATCTCACTACGGTGCGGTGAATTAATGAAGCCCCTGGGGAAGCCCTTGGGGGCTTCCCTCCTTCTCATAGGAGGTCCTTATGGATAATACAGTATCCGTCCTTACTGAGCTGTCCGATGCGCAGGCTTTGGCTTTAGCGCAGCTTGTAAAGCGAGTTGGTTGGCAAGAAGTGAGGATTAATGCTGTTGACGATGACGAGGCGTATTTGATGAGAGAGGCTTTATCTGCGTTGCAGAAGGGTCTTGCTGAATCGGGATATGCACCACGGTAAACACTCTATGAAACGGTCGAAATTGCTCTTATTGGGCAATTTCGGCTTCTTTATAGAGCCACTTAGATTGGTATTATTTAACAACCTATCGTAAGGAGAAAGTAATTATGATTTCAGAGATTTTTTATCGCAATGGTGGAGTAGACCCTTTCCCAATACCGGAAAGTGAAGACTTTATCCATGTCCATGGTAAAGACCCAGTTGCCCTTTACAGTCCATTTTTGTTTGGTGAGGTGTCTGGGTACTACTATTGGAAATCAAAAGATCGGGCGTTCCGTGTGGAGCTATGTATTGACAAAATACGAGTGTTCGAAATTGATGTCTACGATCAGAGGCCGCCTGCTTCAGAACTTGAGCCGAGCGTATATGCCGATCTCACTTCAATGACGTATTACCAAGCGATCAAGGTTTATGATGATCCCGAGCGGTATATTGTTATTGAAGATGAAGGTTGTAGTTAAACACCAACAAAGGGCCAGCTTGTCTGGCCCTTTGCTATTTCTGAGGAGGGGCGTTTACGGAATTGTCTTCACGTTCCCGTTCTTTTGTAGATTGTTGATCCAAAGTGGCGAGAATTTCTGATGCCTTTCGTTTGGCCTCGGCCACAACTTCGGGCTTCTCCTGCTCTAGGAGCTGATCTAGTGTTCTTGCCATGACTGCAAACCTCGCTTTCTTGCTATCGGATGCCTTCAGAAACTTTCACATGTGAAAGTTTCTGAAGGTCATCGTTCCAATCAGTCGCTTTGTGTGTTGGCCGAATTCTTACCATCGTTACTAATCGGTTCCACAAAGTACAAGGGTTTCCCCTTGTTTACGACCATGGGAGGAGTGTCATCGGTTTGAGGGGTAAACATGTAGGCCCAATCGGGCAGATTCTCGCTGATTGCGCCGATGATGGACACTCTGTCCACGGTCACCCCTTCCGGGAAATTCAGTTTCACAGATGAGGCCTTCACGCCGTCAGTTTTGAACGACCAGGCCTGACTACCTCCCAGGAACGCAGGTTCAAAGCCTTGACTTGGCTCTATGATCTGAGAGGAGACATAGCATGTCTTTGAGTAGTGATCGACAGAATCTGGTGCTGGGCATCCCTTATCCTGGTCGATAATAGTTATCTGACTGAACAGAAAAGCGCTTCCGCCCCCAAACACTGCTTTTTGGTCGTAGTTCTCTAGCGTGGCTTCATACGTATAGCCAAGGCTACCGAGTGCCTTTTTCATTGCGGAGGTAGTCACTTCTGACATCTTCGCACGGGCCTGCGCGGCATCTGTCGCCATGCTGGAAGGCATCCAGCCGAACAAAGAGTCTTTCGCGAAGTTCGACGTTGGCTCCAGGGCTGCAAACAAGAGGCTAGCTCCCAGTGCTTCTCCCCCGCTCCAATTTGCTCCTCGATCCCACATGAGGATGTCGGCATTGGAAGCGACCTTGTAAAGCTCGTTTTCTGAAAGGTGCTTTCTCTCCGTATCCCGCGCTTCAGTGATACCCCCGGCCTGAGCGAGGTTGTACGCACGGGATTTAGCCGGTTCATAGGTTGCGGGGTCGGATGAACCGGTGGTTGCACAACCTGCCAGTGACAGAACTACAGCAGCAGAAGCTGCAATCTCGATGTATCGTTTCATGGGTTTATCCTCCGTTATCTTTAAAAAGTGTCTCACGACTTTAAGAAATCGCAACCCAAAAACTTTGGTTAATCCATAAAAAACAATGGTTTGTACTGACGGTACAAACTTACCCTAAATTTGGCTTTGCGCCCAAAATGGGCAAGAACACGTGCGTGCTCTAGTGATAGGTGTATTTAGTATGAGGGGGAGTTTTTAACAGGAGATTCCCCAATGTGGACCATACACTCTGTCGGTGATTCGGCATTCTTGGAGCAGGTTTTGATAGCCGTTTCCATGATCACCGGAACCGGCGATTTCACACAAATGGCATCGGTAGGGCTGCTTATCGGTGTACTAATAGTTTTTTTCCAATCGATTATGAATGGAGCCAAGGAAATACAGATTGGCACTATTTTGGTGGCATGGATTTTCTATGCTATGGCATTTGGACCATCCACGACTGTCCTTATTGAAGATGCATACTCCGGCGAAGTTCGGGTCGTTGATAATGTCCCAGTGGGGCCAGCAGCGGTTGGTTCGGTTGTCTCAAATGTTGGGTACTCAGTTACAAGCCTGTTTGAGCAGGGGTATTCATTTATTTCGCCGGGTTCGACACAGAATCGATTTGCTGACTCCCTTCACTTGATAAATCAGCTTCAAGATGCTGCCGTTAACCCGGTTGTATTTAAAGCAATGGATAACGCTGTTGGTGGAGAGGGTGTAAACGTCGAGCTTTCAATTCACAACTACATACGAGAATGCACGCTAACGAAAATTGATTTGCATCAAGCGTCAATCCAAGACTTATTTACCGCCCCTGCAATGCAGGCACTTCGCTTTGAATCAGACTTATATGGAACTCGGCTTTACCTTGGTGGCTCTCCCCAGGATTACACCTGTTCTGATGGGTTTGTTGCGATTAGCAACGCACTTAATGAAGTTAAAGGCAACTATTTGGTTCATGAAGCCATCGAGCGGGGTATGAGAGACGCTAGTGGTGATGTTGCTGGAGTCGGTGTGTCAAATCGTCTTTATGATGCATTAGCGAGTCTTGGTATGACGGGATCTAATGCTCAGGACTACATACTAACAGCCGTGCTTAAGCCGATATATGAAGATGCTGCCCAAGGAAAGTACCAGGATATGCGGGATTTCTCGTCGGCAATTATGCTGAACCAAGCTATCCAGCAAAGGAATACTCAATGGGCTGCTGAACAATCAATGTTTATGACCATCGTTCGCCCGATGATGACGTTTTTCGAGGGTTTCGTTTATGCCGTAACACCTCTGGCTGCATTCTTTATGTTGATGGGCCGGTTCGGTATCGGTTTGGTGGGAAAGTATTTGGTGACACTCGCATGGATTCAGCTCTGGATGCCGGTGTTGTCAATTATTAACCTCTATATTCATATGTCCGCTACAGGTGCGTTGAGTGCCCTAGAGAACGACCCGTTTTCCACTTTCCACGGGATAAGCGAGGCATACCAGATAACATCTAATTGGCTTGCAACGGGAGGCATGTTGGCTGCGGCCACTCCAGTGATTACTCTGTTCGTTGTAACCGGCTCCACTTACGCAATGACTTCTCTCGCAGGCCGTTTGAATGGCGGTGACCATATCAACGAGAAAATTTCTACTCCCGACGCCATTAAGCCCTCAGCGGCGTTGGACATGATGCCGAAATCTCAATTTGATGACTTCCGAGGGCTTCAACTTACCGGTTCCGAGAGCATGGTAGACAAAGTTAATGTCGGGAACATGCTCAGTAGTGCGGTTAGTTCCTCCCAGGCATCGTCAGCCCAGGCAACACAGTCATTTGCATCCCAGCTTTCTAATTCGGTTTTCTCTGGGGCCTCTGCTGAGCAAAGCTACGCTCGTTTACAAGGGCTTGGGCAATCCCTTCGTGCATCTGACTCTTCACAGGCACAGGCGATTTACGGCCAAGCTCAGAATTACGCTCGACAATATGGTTTGAATGAGAGCCATACAGATGCCATTGCTGGGGCGATTGGTATGCAAGCCAGTGCGAATGTGGATGCCGGGCAGGTTGCGGGAGCCCTGTTGGCTGGCCCTGCTGGAATGGCAATAGCGAAGGCAGCACCAGTCGATGTCAAAGGAGGAATTTCTGGTTCTGCAACTTCTACCTCCACCGATCAACGTCAGCAGCTTACAGGCGATATGGACCGGCTTGCCAAGAATGTTGGTTTCACTGACAGCGATTCAGCAGCTTTGACTAGGGATATAGCTCGTCAGGTCAATACGCAGAGTGGTCAGCGCTTTACGAACTCTCTTGGAGAGGAGCAGCGTGAGCAGTTTTCTGAATCCGCGACCCAAGCCATAACAGCACAAAATACTTATCAGCGTCTCGCCAGCGCTCAATCGAGCATTGGAACGACGAGTGCAATGGATATGAGGGCCCTGGCGGAGGCAGTAACCAGCAGTCCTGAAGCTCATTCACAGCTAAGAGATGGGATGCGGATGGCTTCACCCGAAACACGCCAACTTGCGGCTGAGAAATCCCAGTTTTATGAAGCGTTGGGAATGGATTCAGCAAGAGCAACCGCAGGCGGTCAGCTCTATGCGCTTCTTAACTCTGGTAAAGCATCGGAACAGGCTATTGCTGCCGAAACCATCGCAAGTGCTACGGGCAGCGCGACAACCGTGAAAGATTCCAATGCACAGCAAGATCTTTTGGAAAGCTCTCCAGCGATAACGCATGGTATAGGTGCGCGAGAACTTCAAGAACCTCAGAGCATGTCGAACGAACAAAGAAATCAGGCAAGGGCAGGCGTGCCTGGGGAGAGCGCAGTGCTTCAGCGTCATAACCAAAACCTAAGCAACGTAGAAGCGGCAGACTCTGAAAACAGAGACGACTACCGGGGAGAGCGGCTCGGTGCTCTGAGAAGTCAAATTATGGCGTCTGAAGTCGAGCCATCTACCTCGGCGAGTATCTTCTCTACTACCGAGGGTATTGGCCGATTCTTCGATCAAGTAGTTGGTGGGGTTAGTGCTGGAGCAGGCGGTTTCTCGGATGATTTTGCAGGTTCGATGGAGCACCTCGCGGCCATGACTCCCCAAGAACGCGACCAGTTTATCGCTGATTCAAACCGTGGCGATCAGTACATCCAGGATGAGTACGGCGTAGCGGGTCATATCGCGACTGGAGCCGCAGACCTGGGGCGTTCGATTATCGGTGCCGGGGTCAGCGGATACACAGCGGCCAAAGAGTGGATTACTGGAGAAAGTGATTTGTCGGAAGCTGCTAAAGACATGTCCATTAGGGAGCGTGGGATGTTCTTTGCGGCAGCGTTTGCCAGTGCATCAGAGGAAGGTGCGGAGCACGCACAGCGTTTTGTTGAGCAGTACGGTGATGAGTTCCGCGAGTTGGCTGTTCAGACAGCGATTCATGAACACGGTCTCCAATCTCAAGCAGGGGCTCAATTGTTTGCTTCGTCGTTATTGGGCGAAAGCGACGGGCGTGAAGCTGAATACAGGCAGCAACTTCAAAGTGAGTTCGGCGGTGACGCCGATCTGGCAAACAAAGCAGCAGACATTATTGAGGCTTCTGCGGGTGCCGGGCGCGAGCAGGCCGGGGGTTATCTGATGCCAGTAAGCCGCTATATGGCTGTACAGAATGGAGAGTAAAGGAGCGTTTCATGAAAAGAGAAGCTGTGGCAGTGATTGATAAGATTATTAGACACGCGGAAGCGGGCGAATTCATGGCACCCTGCGGGGAGAAGATGAGGATGCGAATATACGCTCATAGAGAAAATATGCGCTCGATCATTCTGACTAATGCTCTGCTTGAAAAGCTGGCGAAGAAAGCAGGTGTAAGGGCGTTCGAAATGAAGATTGCAGCTCTAAGCGTTCGGTTACCAATCGGGCGGAGATATGACACTAGGCGATTACCGGGAAAGGGGATTGAAATTTTGTTAACTCGATAACCTACCTTAGAGAGCTGGTTTCATCCAGCTCTCTTCTATTGGCCTGTCCAAGGTTGACCGTCCCATTTTTCAAATTGCGATCCTGAACCATCTGGCGATGTGAACGGAATCCTGTCTATTTGGCTGTCATCCCAAACTGACGAGCGGTCCTGCTGTGATGAATGTACGTTGCAACCTGATTGTGCGTTCCTTTTGCTAACAGTAAAGCTCAAAATTAACGCGAGCGGAACGAGCGATAATATCAAGCCGCCGATGCCAGCAAGTTTGTAACTAACGAACAAAGTTGAAAGGACGAAGATTAATAGTTTCATAGCCTATTTTCCGATGAAGATTACCCTAATTTAAATCCTACCCCTGATCTCTATAAATGCAAGTCGCTCAATATTCTGTTCATAGAACCATAAAATGATACTGTAAAAAAACACAGTAAAACCCCTTGCATATCCCGGATCTCGTGTTATTTATATTGATATGTTTTGCAATGCTTTGCTTTGATTGAGGAGTAGTTATGTTTGCTGAAAAATGTCTTTGGTTTGTGCTTGTAGGGTTCATCTACTTTGTTATTGGACAGTTGCTGACTTCAGGTGATTTAGCCTATTTTGCGCTGTCTGTTGCCGGTGGGGTTGCACTTACTCTGTATCTGCCAAAATCTTACAAGAAGCGATTCGCAGAGGAGGCGTAACAATGTCACCTCTACTTTCAATGTCCGATCTGGATAACCAGGCTGCTCAGATTACTGAGCAGCGCCCAGACAAAAATGTGTTTGAGTTGGATCTCACCCTTTGGAACCTGCTGGCAACTCTCTGCCGCCATGCTCCGAGCGTGGCCAGAGAACAGTTTTCACTACCACAAAGTACGGTTGTGGCCTTAGCTGTCACGCCATCTCACGAATTGTCCAAGTTGAGTTCAGGCGTAGTTTTAAGCTTTCAGTTACACACGCCGGAACCGGACGTATGTGATTTCCTGTCCGCTGAATACGAACGTGCTATTCCACCTGGTTTCGCAGGAATGGAGGGTGTGGAGCGAGAGTTTGACGTGACGTACTGGCTGACACTTAGAAACTTGGCCCGCCGAGACGCTCCAATGGCCGCAACCGCATTTGGTGTCAGCCAGTCACTGGCGAAGGCTGTGGCCGAGGCCACTGACAATCAAATCCGTCAGTTGGTGACGGAGATCTGTACAGCCTGCACCCTAAGATTTGACCCACAGGTTGTCGAGGGCCTGTTGCCTTCAGCAGACCTTCGGAAACGCAGACAGGGGTTCTTCATCAAGTATCAGCAGTGCCTGTCGGTAGGAGGTAACGTATGAATACCCGTAACAATCCGTTGCACCTGTGGGTTCATGCACGTGAGATGGCGTTAATGGGTTATGTAACCCGCATAATCATTCTGGAAACTGGGTTGACCGATAAACAGGTGCGCAGGATTTACCGAGATCTGGAAGACGATGGGATGGATGTCAGCAAAAACAGAGCTTCCAACGCTATCAAAAGTGGTGCTTCTTTGGTAACGAATCAGCTTTCCAAACTCCATGCTTCGCTTCTGATGGGGTTTTATCGACAGATAGGTGGAAGGCCCGTTGAATCCTCGACCTGCATTGCGGCGCTGAATCGCGCATATCGGATGTATCGTGCAGCCATCGCGGAGATTGCCCCTGTCAGCTCACCGATGGGCAAGGAGGCATTTCAGATGTTCACAATTTCGGATGCCTGGTGCTTAGCGTCGGAGATGCGGTCTGGGGACGCGATGTTTGAGCATTGCTGCGACTGCGGGTGTGAATTTTTCACCTCTGTGAATCAGGCGACGGGAATACACTGCCCGCACTGTTTTCAGCCTCAGAATGCGAAGGGTGCGGCGATGCCAGCGGTTGAAGTCTTCGCTGAGCCAGCTTGAGCTACCTTTGAAAAACTTTCACATGTGAAAGAAAATTTGGCCAATTTAACGTTATGCGCCCAAAACGGTAAATTACACATCCGCTGGGAGCGCCGGATGCTCGATATGATCTCTCGAAAAGATTTTCGGAGAGGTCATTATGCGAAATTCACCAGGCTTGATGAGAGCCATTGCCTACCTTTTAACTGTCACCACGACTCTGATGCCCCTTCACGGCGTGGCTCAAGAGTCACCTGAAGTTGATAGCCAGGACTTTTTAAGTCAGCTCGGTCGCGAAGGCCAGAATCTGGGTATGGAGCTTGGTAACGAAGCCAAAAACACTCCAGCCAAGGTCCAGAACGGGCAAATCACCATCCCCACCATGGACGAAAACGGTAACCTGCAATACCAAGGGGGAACTCAGTTCAGCGTTCAAAGCCTGTACCCAGGCAGCAACCCTTCCAATGCCTCGGTGCAGAACGAATATTTCTCTGATGGCGTAGCCCCTGACCTCGACCAGCTCCAGGGGATCTATGACTCGGAAGAGGGGATGGGCGAAACCGGTAGCGAGGCAAAGGACTCCCTCTGGGAAGATGCCTACAGCGACACCCCCTCTATCTCAGGTGCGGCGTATAAAGTTCTGGTGGACTCCTCAAATCAAAGTCGCCCGGATTTCAGTTCCGACCCGATGTTGGGGCTCACCAACGCCACATACGAAAACATTGATGTGATCGCTGAGGGCTTTGGTGACTGTTCCGCCGAAACAACCTTCGATGAAATCACCATGTCGGTACATAACCCGGAGTACGAAACCTGCGACCGTGTGACCGACAAAAGCGCCACCTGCGAGGTCATTCACGACTATGAAGCGGCAGTGGTCAAGCACCATGACGGTCCATACAACATTTCACCATGCGATGGTGCTGGCGGTGGGTGTTCTGACGTGTGGATTGGTAAGGTGGGAGACAACTACTGGAGTGGTAGCTGCTCGATTTACGAAGAATTCACGGAAATCAAAGTCGTCAATCCTGCTGCCATTACTCAGGCTACGTTGATACGTGCCAAGTGGGATGACTACATGCAGATATGGATTGGTGAGCCTGGCGAAGAAGTAAAGGTATGGTCTGGTCCCACTAACAATTTTCCTCCCGAGACAGCCGGTAAGTGTGAGCTGAGTACAAGCTGGGACCAAAATCCTAACCTCGACCTGACCAGTTACTTCCGAAACGCGCCGGAAGACTCGGTGATTCGCTTCAAAATTCGCGTATCCGTCTCCGGCGAGGGTGAAGGCTTCGGGAAGATCCGCATTAAGTACGACCCCTCCAAAGCCATCATCAAAGATGAATGGTCACCAGATAGCTGCATCGAATCTGCGACTGGCGTGGTGGATGGTTTTGCAGAGGGGAGCCTGACTTGCGTGGACGACCCGCGTGACGCGGAAGGCTGCACCTATACGAATGGCATCAAAATCTGCGAGGACAGCCTGAAGCCTTCTCCCATTCCTGGTATCCCCAACCTTTGCAAGAAAGTCGCCGTAGATGCGGACTTCGATTTCTACAAAGGGGATATGGAGTGCTACACCGATGTCAACGGTGAGGAGCAGTGCCCGGTCAACGAAGGCGGGAATCTAAATACGTGCCAGCAGTACGAAGAAAACCCGCAGTGCGGCTTTATAAGCTCGGAGTGTGTTGATGGTGCTCAGGGTAACTCCGGTGTGTGTTACGTCAAAGAGGAGACGTGGGACTGCGGGAGTAGTGTGGACATCGACACCATAGAGAAAAAAACCGAATACCAGTGTGGTGGAGCTATCCGCTGCATGGGGGACGACTGCCTAGACCCGACACAATCCACCGACCAGACCGCGAACTTTGCCAAAGCCTCGGCTTTGCTCAATGCGGCGCAGTTCATGACCCAGGATATGAGCTGCACCGGCCAAGATGACGATGGCAACGCAACCGGTGAAGAGAACGTGACCTGTACTGCGTTCGGGGGCGAGGCTGGCGAATGCAAGATTGCAGTCGGCGGAGTGTCGGACTGCTGTGAGAAACCCTCTAACGTGAGCATGGCTGATTACCTGATGATGATTCGTCAGGTTCCGAAGCTTGATGGTGCGGTATTGGCGCTTGAAGACACCAACGTCATCAAAAGCTCGTACCAAACCCTTCGTGATCCAGTTATGAATGCTTGGACGGAGGTATCTCAGCCGTTCACAAATTACATGGATAACATCTCTGGTGCTGTTGAGGAGATATGGTCGCCCATCGAGGAACTGAAGAACCAGCTCATAGAAAAGCTGAAGGAGCAGGCTAAAGGTATGTTGCAGGACGTGATGGGTAATTTGGCCCAGGATGGCGCGACCGAGGCGGCAGCCACTGCTACAGCAGATAGAGCGGCTGAGGAGGCAATGACGGAAATGGCGAACCAAGCCGCTTCTATGCTGGGTGCGGCGATGACGGTCTACACGGTGTACGTGGTCGCTGTGGCCGTAATTCAAATGGTCTACGCCTGTGAGCAGGAAGAGCTGGAGATGAACACCAAGCGGGCAACGGATAGCTGCACCTACGTTGGCTCCTACTGTAAGGAAGAGGTTCTTGGGGCCTGTATCGAGAAGCGTAAAGCGTACTGCTGCTTCAATTCACCGCTGTCTCGAATCATCCAGGAACAGGTTCGGCCTCAGTTTGGTCAGGACTTCGGAACTCCTAAGAATCCGAGTTGTGGAGGTATTCCCTTTGAGCAAATCGCTCAAATCAATTGGGATGAGGTAAATCTCGATGAGTGGCTGGCTATTCTTCAGCAGAACGGTCAGTTCCCCAGTGGAGCCAATTTATCTATGGATGCCCTCACAGGTTCTGGCAGCGTCTTCAATGTTGATGGGGACCGTTTGCCTGCTGATCAGCGTGCAATGGATCGCGTTGATGACATAGACGTGGACGCAAAGCGTCGGGAGGCAATGGACAAAATAGAAGTGAATCCGGGCGGTCCGGGAAGCTAACGATAAAAATACTGAAAAACTGCCTTATGCGCCCAAAATGGTAAAAAGCGCGTTCTTCGGTCAAAGGTAGTTAAACCGAAAATAGCTCCTAGAGAAATCGAAGGAGCTATTGTTTATGAAATCCCAAAAGAAAGATCGAGGGGCTGGCGTTGAGTCAGACGTGCTTTTAACGGTACGTGATGTCCAACAACTTTTACGCATTTCAAATCCGACGCTGAGCCGCATTCGGGCAGATAAGAACGCTGATTTTCCAAAACCCATTGCCGTAACCACAAAAGCGGTCCGCTGGAAGCGCGCCGACGTAGAGGATTGGCTTGAGCGTCGGAAGGTGGATTGATGGGAGGCAAGCCGTTTACTGCCTACCATCAAAGTCTTATTGAGCAGGCAGAAAATCAAGAGCTGAACCCTGAAACATGGTTCATGCCGCAATTGTTTTGCCAACTTAGCCCATTACCGGCGGCCAATACTGATAAAAACCTTTTTCAGCGCACCAATGGCAATGTCAAAGTATCGGTATTGTCCAGCGAGCGTGTTCCCGCAGGGGGCCTGGTAAGGCTTTTGTTGGCATGGTTAACCACACAAGCCAAGCGACAGAGGAGTCCTGAGCTAGCGATTGATACAAGCCAAAGCCAGTTCCTGAAAAGTCTTGGACTAAGCAATAGTGGTCGATATGCAGCTCTACTGCGCGAACAGGTCAATCGTTTGGCTCGCTCTACATTTCAGATAGAGAGAGTGGTTGGAAACGGGGTAGAAATTGAGAATATTCTTGTATCCCGTAAGGCGCTTATCTCAATGCGCCATGGCAAAAATTCAAGCTGGTCATCAACAATCAGCCTGGATGAAGAGTTCTACCAAAGCATTTTGAGCAATGCTGTGCCAGTTTCCGCCCACGCGATCAAAGCTTTGACTAAAAACCCGCTCGCCATCGATTTCTACTGTTGGTGGAATTGGCGAGTCCACTCGATGTCGCGCAGAAGGCAGATTGAAATCCCGCTTGATGCCCTGAAGCTTCAGTTCAGCAGTGAAACGAAGGAGCGGAGAGACTTCCGTCGAAAGCTGGAAAATGCCGCTATATTAGCGTCTATTTTCCATCATGAGATTTTCAACAGCACGCTTTTTCAAAGCGATAAACTGATAATTACCAAGACGAACCCTCATATCGCCCCTAAGTGAAAAAGCCTCGGGGCGAATCCTTCTTTGTTCGTATCTCCTCATTCAAAGCCCTATCTCGTCTACTTCGATTACGGTAATTATGATAATTACAGCCCCTACGGGCGGTATTCTGGTTGAGTCGAATTCGCTCCCATGGTGGATAACCCTGTTTATAACCAATGTTATCCACGTCACTAGCGCCACGCAGTAGCCAAGCCTGTGAAATCAAGGGCTCCGGCGAGTTTTGGCAAGTTATCCACGACACTAGCGCCACGCCAGTCACGTCACTAGCGCCACGCCTGTACGACACTAGCGCCACGCCTATAATTGATTTTTTAACAATAAACCAATGAATCTAAAGGAAAAATCGTTGCATTGGACAGTCTGCAAGTAGTTCTTTCAAGTAGTTTTAAACAAATAATAAATTACAACTATTGGTGACAGGGGAAATGTGGACAGTTAGTCGGTCGGACTGACGTAGGCACTTTCCAGAAAATTTTCTCAATTCCGCTCAAACCGCCCAAAATGGGCAAAAGCAGACCCGTCGTTTCGCACCTCTCTCCTTCATCATAAACCCATCAAAGCGAATCAAAGACAATGTGGGTGAATGATGTCTGAAACAGAACAGTTATCGTGCGTGATGAATGAATTGGCAGAAATCAAAAAAATCTTGGCTGATTTCGTTTCGGGAACAGCGTCGAGCGACACCAGTAACGTGAACCTCCCTCCTTCTGGAAAGGAGTATCTTACTGTCGATGAGGCGGCAGCTTTGATCGGTTCAAAGCGGAGCTATATCTACAAGCTGACTCATGAGAAGCGAATCAGCTTTACAAAGCCGGGGGGGAATCGTGTATTGATTAAACGCTCGGACCTTTTGGATTGGGTTGAGGCCAACCGCATCAAATCTCAGAAGGATGTGCAGAACGACGTTGAGGAGTTTATGAAGAACTCTCGCCGTCCTGGACGTAAAGCGCCTAAGCGATAGCCATGGGGACTGCCTGCCCGCAATGGGAGCATCTGTTATTCTCACTTTCACGCTCTTTGAATATGTCTGGAAAGCTTCTCATGGCCGTTACTCGACGGCTTTCGAGAATATCAGCATAGTCTTCAGTTGTTCTCAGCTCTGAGTGTCCAAGGAGCCGAGAAAGAGAATAAATATCAACACCACGGTTAAGTTGGGCTACGGCGAATGTATGTCTCCCGACGTGAAACGTGACATGCTTTGTTATTCCAGCTCTCATTGCCCACTTCTCTAAAGCCACATTAAAGTAGCTGTTGTATTTTAGGCCGACGAACACTCTGTCTTCTGGTTCGCCCTTTCGATCTATATCCAACAGCTTTACAGCCGAATCTGGAAGGTCCAGATATACAAGGGATTTTCCACCGTTCTTAAGCTTTTTCTGGTCAAAAATGATTCGATAGTGGCCAGGCTCAAACTCTTCGATTTCACTCCATGTGAGTTTATTGATGTCACTCCACCGGAGACCGGTAGTGCAACTGAACAAAAAAGCCCGCTTCAGGACATCGTAGCGACATTCCGCTTTTGTCAACGCTCGAACCTCATCCAGTGAGAGGTAGGTTCGCTTAGTGTTCTCTGGCTTGACACTTTTCACTCGTTGAACCGGATTATCCCTGATGATGCCCTCTCGATATGCTTCATTCAGAGCAGCTCGGATCTTATTGAAGTAGCTCGATGCAGTATTTTTGGCAAGCTTGGTTTTCGATTTGGTGAGCTTCTCCTCCAGTAGGTACTTCCGTAAGCCTTCAAGAAACTGCTTATCAATCTCCTCAAAGGTGAGTTCAGCTCTGCCGTGGTAGTTTCTGAGGTGCTTACCTGCCGAGATCCAGATTGAATAATTAGATGCGCTTCCGGATTCTTTGGTCGAGGTTAATTGGTCGTAGTAGTCGAAGAAGCTTGAGGCCAGTTTCACGCGGTCTTCAAGCTGGAATTTATTGGCATGTGCTTCAACGAGACGTGCAGACCTCGCAGCTTCTGCCTGACGCATCATCTCCTTGTTGTGCTGCCGCTCAGCCTGGGTCTTGGGGTTGTGATACACGTACAGCTCAAGAGGCTCGTAATCCCGCTTAGGCCGCTTTTTTCCGTCCTCCCCTTCGACCACACCGTAGTAGTACACCAGGCGAAGCTGCTGTAGCCCCTTCGAGTTGGGGTTCCTCTTGTTAACAGATACCTTCATGTTTGCTCCAATTTTGATCCCATTGCTCCCGAATTCTAACCTTGGAGCAAATCGGGATCAATTTATAGTGAAACGGAGCAAATTAGAAGAAAACGCGGGAAAAAGGTTTTTGAGGTAAAAGCGAATATTGTCCTTAGAAAACAATAAGTTATTTTGATATGTTTTGATGGGTTTCACGGGGCTTTACCACTTCAGAATGAGGTTCACTTCCCGATACAGAATGAGCCAAAAATTTGGCCGAGCAAATCGTCAGAGGTGAACTCTCCGGTGATTTCATTCAGATGTTGTTGCGCCAGTCGCAATTCTTCTGCAAGCAACTCACCGGCCAGGTTCAGTTCCAATTGCTCCTGACCCTGTAACAGATGTGCTTTGGCTTTTGCCAGTGCGTCAAGGTGACGGCGTCGCGCCATAAAGCTGCCTTCTGCGCTGGTGGTGTAGCCAACACAGTGTTTTAAGTGATCACGCAATAGCTCGATACCGTGTCCGGTTTTTGCCGAGAGGTGCAACACCGGAATACCATTATGTTCGTCGATACCGATGGACTCGCGGGTCAGATCGACCTTATTGCGAATCACGGTAAATGGCATATCTTCCGGAAGCTGCGCGAAAAACTCTGGCCAAATATCGTCAGGATGTATGGCGCTGGTTTGTTGAGAATCCACCATAAACAGCACGCGGTCGGCTTGACGAATTTCTTCCCAGGCCCGTTCAATACCGATTTGCTCGACTTGATCCGGTGATTCCCGCAAGCCGGCGGTATCAATAATATGTAGGGGCATTCCGTCTATTTGAATGTGTTCGCGCAGGACGTCCCGCGTGGTACCGGCAATTTCGGTGACGATGGCTGATTCGCGGCCGGCCAGCGCATTCAACAGACTTGATTTGCCGGCATTGGGTCGTCCGGCTATAACAATACGCATGCCTTCCCGCATCAGAGTGCCCTGGCGAGCCTGATGTTCTATATGGAACAATTGATCAATGATGTCGCTAAGGTCACCGGCGACTTTCCCGTCCGATAAGAAATCAATTTCCTCGTCCGGAAAATCAATGGCCGCTTCAACGTACATGCGCAGATGAATTACCGCATCGACAAGTTGGTCAATCTTATGAGAAAACTCGCCTTTGAGGCTCTGTAAGGCGGCTTTTGCGGCTTGTTCCGAATTGGTATCAATAAGATCGGCAATGGCTTCTGCCTGTGTCAGGTCGAGCTTGTCGTTGAGAAACGCTCGTTCGCTGAACTCGCCGGGACGAGCAGGGCGGATACCGGGCAATTCCAATATTGCTTTGATGATCATGTCAATGAGAACGGGGCCACCGTGCCCTTGTAGTTCCAGCACATCTTCCCCGGTAAATGAGTTGGGGCCGGGGAAGTACAGCGCGATGCCCTCATCCAGCAGTTCACCTTTGGTATTTCGGAACGGTAAATATTCCGCTCGGCGAGGTTTAGGGCAATGCCCGAGCAGTTTCTCCGCAACCAGTTTGCTGGCTTTACCACTGACACGCACGATACCGACACCGCCGCGTCCTGGGGGTGTGGCTTGCGCAACAATGGTATCGTTAAAGTCGGTTTCAGTTTGCATGGTGGTACATTATATCGTCGAAGTCAGAAGCTAGTGTAGCCGATAGAAAAAAGCCCGACATTCCGTCGGGCTTTCAACGCATTATTTCCCGCGGACGTTTATGCCCTTTTTCTCTAATCCTTTGTAAATAATCAACATCTGCGCGATGGTGATCAAGTTACTGACCAGCCAGTATAGAACCAAGCCGGATGGGAACCAGAGGAAGAATACGGTAAAGATAACCGGCATGTATTGGAACAGTTTCTGCTGCATTGGGTCAGCCGTCGGTGTTGGCTGTAACTTCTGCATCAAGAACATGCTCGCGCCCATCAGGATAGGCAGGATGTAATAAGGGTCTTTGGTCGACAGATCCTGGATCCAGAAGACAAATTCGGAATGGCGTAATTCAACGCTTTCCAGCAACACCCAGTACAAGGCGAGGAAGATAGGTAATTGCAACAGCATTGGTAAGCAGCCACCCAGAGGATTCACTTTTTCCTCTTTGTAGAGCTTCATCATTGCCTGCGACATCTTCTGGCGGTCAGAACCATAACGCTCACGCAGAGCCGTCATTTTCGGCTGTAGCATGCGCATTTTCGCCATTGATACGTATTGCGCTTTGGTTAACGGGAACAGGACGGCTTTCACGATAACCGTGGTCAGGATGATGGCCAGACCCCAGTTAACAACCATGCTTTGCAAGAATTGTAGGAGCTTAAAGATAGGTTGTGCCAGCCACCACAGAAAACCGTAGTCGACGGTAAGGTCGAGGTTTTCCGCCAACGCTGCCATAGCGTCCTGATCTTTAGGACCTAAATACAGTGTTGAGTTAATGGTTTTGGTCTCGCCGGCGTTTACCTGAATCATCGGATAAATAACTCCAATGATCGCCTGCGAATTATCGGCTACGCGCGAGAATAAACGGTTTTCTTGTTGCTGCGTCGGAATCCACGCAGACACAAAGTAATGTTCAAGCATACTGACCCAGCCGGTTTGAGTACTTACGTTCAAACGTTGGTCGCGCATGTCTTCAAAATCGTATTTTTCGAACTTATCGTCGTCGTGTGAGTAGGCCGCACCAAAATAAGTTGGCATGATCATACTGCCGCCTTCACCTGCCGCCATGGTCTGTTGCAATTGGCCATAAAACTGCATTTGTTGGGCTTGCTGACTGGCGTTTTCGATTTCATAACGAACATCAACGTGATACTTGCCCTGTTCAAAGGTAAATATTTTCTTAATCGTTGAACCGTCATCTTTGGTAAAGACAAGCGGTACTTCAAGACGTCCGCCGTCCATGTTGTACTCGGTTTTAGCAACTGAGAACTGGGCACGACCACCACTGGAATCGATGCCGTTAGGGCCGATCAAGCCAGATTGTGCAATGTAAATATTGCCTGGTTGGCGTTGCAATAACTGGAAACGTTCTTCCGAATCCAGTGATTCGGCAAACTGTAGTAACTTGGCGGACACGATATCACCGCCTTTGGTGTCGATAACCAGGTCGAGTACATCAGTTTTTACTTCGACCAGTTGGCCGGTTCGAGCCTGAGTGGCAGGTGTATCACCTTCAGGAACCGAAGCATCTGAAGCAACCGCGCCTTGTGGATCGGGAACTGTGGAGTTGCCACTATCTGTCGTAGACGAGGTGGTTGATTTGCTTGGCGCCTGAGTTCCCGGTGCTGTATCGACCATCCAGGTCTGAAACAGGAAAAAGGACACCACTAAAAAAGCAATAAAAAGTATCGATCGTGGCGAATTCATAGTGATTTCGTCTCTAAGTTGCTACTGTTCGTGTGAATGTAAAGCGTCGTTGTGCGAGGCTTTCGCGTCAGGGACAGGATCAAACCCGCCCTCGCTGCCTGGATGACACCGTGCAATGCGTTTTGCGGCTAAGCCTACGCCCCTGATTGTACCGTGTTTCTCTATCGCCTCACAGGCATAATGCGAACATGATGGATAAAAACGACAGCGCGGCCCCATCAATGGCGATAGGGTCCATTGATAGATCTTAATTAACGCGACTGGTATTGCTCGCAGCGCTTTGCCAATTTTCGCCATAAATAGTTCAATGTATTGTTGAGTTCGGTATTATCAAGGTCAACGATACCTTGTTTGGCTATAACCACAATATCGAAGTTTGGAATTTTGTGTTGGCGCAAACGGAAGGTTTCGCGCACTCGGCGTTTGATGCGATTGCGTTGAACGGCTGTTTTAGCACGTTTCTTGCTGATCGTTACGCCAATTCGAGCGTGGTCTAGATCGTTGGGTGTTGCGAGCATGGTTAACTGCGCGGTGACAGCTTTTACCGGGGGATTAGAGAAAACGGTCTGAAACTGAGAGGGAGTTAGCAGGCGCAACTCCCTTCCATAGGCGTGAGTGTTATGCACTCAGTACTTTGCGACCACGTGCACGACGGCGTGCGATCACTTTACGGCCGTTTTTAGTTGCCATGCGCGCACGGAAACCGTGAGTGCGTTTGCGTTTTAATACGCTTGGTTGAAACGTTCTTTTCATAACAGTTATTCCATCGGTCAGTGCTAAAATTTTAGAGCGCGGATCATACCGATCTTTTTCATGTCAGTCAACATCTATCCGATGATTAACTGATTAAAAAGTGATTTATTTCATCCACATTATGGATGCCATAAATCCAATCAATGTGGATAATATGATAAGTTACTCACATTAATGTGGCAATCTAAACGTCGAAATGAACCGACAAAATTACCGTGAAAGGTAGCGTTCACCTGATCTCTGGAGTACAATTACCAAAACGCATAATTATAATTAGAATGGAGATGTTAGTGTGAATAATTCGCTTTGGCAGCAGTGCTCTGAACGCTTGCAATCTGACTTACCTCTGCAGCAGTTCAACACCTGGATTCGGCCAATTCAGGCGGAGCAGTCAGGCGACACATTAACGCTTTACGCGCCGAACATTTACTCGGTCGATTGGGTTCGCGATAAGTATCTAAAGTCCATTAATTCGATCCTTAATGAAGTCACCGATAATAAAGCGCCGAAGGTGATCATTAAGGTCGGTAATGTTAGCACGTCCTCGAATCAGCAAAGCAGTAACGCACGAACTCGAACACCGACCAAACGGTCAGGGCCGACGTTTGGCCGATCGTCACCGCAGGACATCGAGGAGTTCGAAAGTAACATTCACCCGGAGTACACCTTTGATAACTTTGTCGAAGGTAAATCCAACCAGTTAGCACGAGCAGCGGCAATTCAAGTCGCCGAGAACCCTGGTGGCGTCTATAACCCATTGTTTGTCTACGGTGGCACAGGCCTAGGTAAAACTCACCTGTTGCACGCCGTTGGTAATGGCATCATGGCTCACAAGCAGGGCGCAAAAGTTTTTTATATTCGTGCTGAGCGCTTTGTCCAGGATATGGTTAATTCGATCCGTAACAGCTCGACTAATGAGTTTAAACGCTATTACCGCTCGGTAGATGCATTGTTGATTGACGATATTCACTTCTTCGCGAATAAAAAGGGTTCTCAAGAAGAGTTCTTCCACACCTTTAACGCGTTGCTCGAAGGTAATCAGCAAATCATTATGACCAGTGATTTGTACCCAAAGGAAATCGATGGTGTTGAAGATCGTCTTAAGTCTCGTTTCGGCTGGGGTTTGACCATTGCTATTGAGCCACCAGAGCTTGAAACCCGTGTAGCAATTTTGATTCGAAAGGCAGAAGAACGTGGTTTACACATGCCACATGAAGTCGCCTTTTTTATTGCTAAGCGTTTGCGCTCAAATGTTCGCGAACTTGAAGGGGCGTTGAACCGGGTCGTAGCGAATGTATCCTTGACGGGACGGGCGATCACGATAGATTTTGTCCGAGAAGCCTTGCGCGATCTTATTGCAGCGCAGGAAAAGCTCGTTACTATTGATAATATTCAAAAAACCGTTGCCGAGTACTATAACATCAAACTTGCCGATATTTTGTCAAAACGCCGCAGTCGCTCAGTGGCTCGTCCAAGGCAGTTGGCTATGGCGTTAGCGAAAGAATTGACGAACCATAGTCTACCGGAAATTGGTGATGCATTTGGCGGTCGCGATCATACAACGGTGTTGCACGCGTGCCGGCAAATACAAAAGTTAAAAGAAGAACAACACGACATTAAAGAAGATTACAGAAACCTTATTCGCACATTGTCGTCTTAATGCGAGCAGGCCAAATCAGGGGAAAGAATCATGAAATTTACAGTTAGCCGGGATGCTTTTCTTAAACCGCTTCAAGTCGTCAGTGGAGCGGTTGAGCGTCGTCACACGTTGCCCATTCTTTCTAATTTGCTGTTGCAGGTTCAGGGCGGGCAATTGCGATTGACAGGAACTGATTTGGAAGTTGAATTGGTTTCGTCGGTAATGGTTGAGGCTTCCGGTGGTGACGGCGCGGTAACCGTGCCTGCTAAGAAACTGTTGGATATTGTTCGCAGCTTACCTGATGAGGCACAAATCGAATTTTCCGCAGAAGAGGATAAGGCCTTTGTACGTTCCGGCCGCAGTAAGTTCAAGTTGAGCACGTTACCGGCTGATGATTTCCCCAATATCGACGATTGGACCAGCGATATTAATTTTGTAACCGATCAGGTTATTTTAAAGCGCTTAATGGAAAAAACGCATTTCTCCATGGCCAACCAGGACGTGCGCTACTATTTAAACGGCATGTTGTTCGAGACGGATAACGGAATGCTTCGTTCGGTGGCAACAGACGGCCACCGTCTGGCCATGAGCAGCTGCACCATTAATCAGCCGGGCCTTGCGCAAAAACAGGTGATAGTGCCTCGTAAAGGGGTTGTAGAATTGCTTCGGTTACTTGGCGACGAGGAGATTGAAGTCGCCGTTGCAATTGGCAATAACCATATTCGCATTGAGTCTGAATCTATCGTATTCACCAGTAAACTCGTTGATGGTCGTTTCCCCGACTATCGTCGCGTATTACCAAGCGGTGGCGATAAAGTCGTTATCGCCGACCGGGATTTACTCCGTCAGGCCTTCGGCCGTGCTTCGATTTTATCGAACGAGAAATTCCGGGGCGTTCGTTTAAATTTATCCAGTGGTGAACTGTGCATTACCGCTACAAACCCAGAACAAGAGCAGGCTGAAGAAGTGATTGAGGTCAACTATCAAGGTGAGGACCTCGAGATTGGCTTTAACGTCAGCTATCTGCTGGATGTACTTAATAATGTCGATGACACTGAAATCAGTTTCACCTTGGCAGACTCTAATAGCAGCGCGTTGATTGAGCCACAACACGACGATTCTTGTTGTTATGTGGTCATGCCAATGAGGTTGTAGGCGCTGATGCGTTTATGCGAATAACTCGGTTTATAGCGGATAATTTTAGGAATTTTTCGCATCTGGAAGTTAAGCCTGGCCCGGGAATCAATGTTGTTTTCGGCGAGAACGGGTCTGGCAAAACCAGCTTTTTGGAAGGTATCTACTTATTCGGGTTCGGGCGTAGTTTTCGGCCTGGCGGCTTCCGTCCCCTGATAAAATCCGGCGCTGATGAGTTTACCCTTTTTTGCGAAGGTCATGATGCCAGCGACGTTGATTCCCAACAACGGTTTGGTATGTCCCGTAACGTTAATGGCGAACACCAGCTTAGAATCAATGGTAGCAAAGAGGCTCGACTTGCCGATTTAGCCAAAAACGTACCGGTCCAGTTGTTTACCCCAGAATCGGTTGAAGTGATTGCGGGTGGGCCGAGTACCCGCCGGCAGTTAGTTGATTGGGGAGTGTTCCACGTGGAACATTCTTTTTTCGGACTCTGGTCAAACTATAATAAAGTGTTGCGACATCGCAATAAGTTACTTAAAACAAAAAGGCTGAACTACAGCCAGGCAGAAGATAAGTATTGGGTGCAGCAACTTTGTTTGTATGGGCAAGAGATTACGGAACAACGCCAAGGCTACGTTGAGCGGTTAGGTAAATATTTGAAGCCAATAGCACAAACATTCCTGCCAGATGTTACACTAGATGTTTCGTTAAAAGTCGGTTGGGATAGCAATAAAACGCTGTCAGACGCATTAAGTGGATCCATCAATAACGATGTCAAATATGGACACACCAGTGTTGGGCCGCATAAAGCTGATTTGCAAATTATCGCGGATGGCGTTGCTGCCAAAGAACGTCTATCTCGAGGTCAGATAAAAGTCCTTGTAGCGAGTATGAAACTCGCTCAAGCTCGCTTGTTAAACGAAGCAACGGGATTAGCTTGCATTATAATTGTGGATGATTTGACGTCCGAGCTCGATAGAGATAATCAGCGAAAGTTTTGCGAGTTGCTCGAAGACAGTGACAACCAAGTATTTATAAGTTCAGTGAGTATTGACTCACTGTCCGATAATTTTAAAAAAGAACCCGCAATGTTCCACGTGGAACACGGAATTCTAAAACGTCATATTGAGAACTAACTATGGAAGAAAATAACTACGGTTCATCCAGTATTAAAGTCCTAAAAGGACTCGATGCCGTGCGTAAGCGCCCAGGCATGTATATTGGTGATACAGATGATGGCACAGGTCTTCATCATATGGTGTTTGAAGTAGTAGATAACTCCATCGATGAAGCTTTGGCAGGACACTGCTCAGAAATATTGGTAACCATCCATTCCGATGGGTCGGTTTCTGTAAAAGATGACGGCCGTGGTATTCCAGTTGATATTCACGAAGAAGAGGGCGTTTCCGCTGCGCAGGTTATTATGACCGTATTACACGCGGGCGGAAAGTTTGATGATAACTCATACAAAGTATCTGGCGGTCTCCACGGTGTTGGTGTTTCGGTGGTTAACGCGTTATCGGATAAGCTGACGTTAACTATCCGTCGTCAAGGACACATATACGAACAAACCTATCATTTGGGTGAGCCTCAAAGCGATATTCAAAAAGTAGGTGATACCAACCAAACCGGTACCGAGTTACGTTTTTGGCCAAGCCCGGATGTATTTACCGATACGTTGTTCCATTACGACATCCTTGCCAAACGGCTTCGTGAATTATCATTTTTGAACTCTGGCGTTGCCATTCGTCTGCGCGATGAACGTGACGATCGTGAAGACCATTTTAAATACGAAGGTGGCATCGCCGCTTTTGTAACTTACTTGAATAAAGCAAAAACGCCGATTCACCCAACGGCTTTCCACTTTAGTTCAGAGCGAGAAGACGGGATATCCGTCGAAGTTAGTATGCAATGGAATGACTCTTTCCAAGAGAATATTTATTGCTATACGAATAACATTCCACAGCGCGATGGTGGTACACACCTGGCCGGATTTCGTGCGGCACTGACCCGAACCCTGAACAACTACATGGAAAAGGAAGGCTACACGAAAAAAGCCAAAACCTCGGCAACGGGTGACGATGCACGTGAAGGTCTGACAGCGGTAATTTCGGTCAAAGTTCCGGACCCTAAATTCTCATCACAGACGAAAGAGAAATTGGTGTCTTCAGAAGTTAAAACCGCTGTAGAGCAAACCATGAATGAGCGGCTGTCTGACTACTTGTTAGAAAACCCGCAAGACGCCAAAACCATCGTTAATAAAATTATCGATGCAGCCCGTGCGCGTGAAGCAGCCCGAAAAGCTCGCGAAATGACGCGCCGTAAAGGAGCGCTGGACATTGCCGGCTTACCGGGAAAACTGGCCGACTGTCAGGAAAAAGATCCCGCGTTATCCGAACTTTATATTGTGGAGGGTGACTCGGCAGGCGGCTCTGCTAAGCAGGGGCGTAACCGAAAAAACCAGGCGATTCTGCCGCTGAAAGGTAAGATTCTAAACGTGGAAAAAGCGCGTTTTGATAAGATGCTTTCTTCACAAGAGGTCGGTACGCTGATCACTGCTATGGGTTGTGGTATCGGACGAGACGAATATAACCCGGATAAAACCCGGTATCACCGCATCATCATTATGACCGATGCTGACGTTGATGGCTCGCACATTCGTACGCTGCTATTGACCTTCTTCTATCGTCAGATGCCTGAAATTATCGAGCGCGGTTACATCTATATTGCCCAGCCGCCACTGTATAAAGTTAAGAAGGGTAAACAAGAAACCTATATCAAGGATGACCCTGCGCTGATTCGTTATTTGACCAGCCTCGCTTTGGATAATGCGTCGTTGCACGTTAATGCAGACGCACCAGGCATTACCGGTGAGCGTTTGGAACACTTGGTTAATGGTTACCAATTGGCTCAGGACACCATCAAACGATTAAGTCGCCGTATTCCTGAGAAGTTTTTACAACGCCTCTTTTACGCGCCACGGTTAACCGACCAACGTTTGAAAGACAAAGCCTATATGGATGAGTGGGTCAAGGCCCTTAACGAGGATCTAACGGCGCGTGAAGTTGATTCAGCAACTTATACCATTAGCTTAAAAGAAGATACTGAGCGCCAAATGTGGCTACCATCAACCAATATTCGTCAGCATGGTGTTGATACAGAATACCCACTGAGTTACGAGTTTCTGATGTCGAAAGACTATGAGCAGATCGTAACGGTTGGTGACGAAATTGATTCACTGGTTGAAGAGGGTGGTTACGTTGTTCGTGGCGATAAGAAGCAACCGATTTCGCATTTTGTTGACGCGGTAGAGTGGTTGATTGGTGAATCGAAACGTGGCCTTTATGTACAGCGTTACAAAGGTCTAGGAGAGATGAATCCTGAGCAACTGTGGGAAACCACCATGGACCCTGAGACTCGCCGTATGTTGCAGGTAACCATCGAAGATGCGATTGGAGCGGACCAGCTCTTCACGACACTGATGGGCGACGAGGTAGAGCCACGCCGTCAATTCATCGAGTCTAACGCACTGAAAGTTGCTAACCTGGACGTTTAACGCGTTGCGCTGAACTGAAAATTTGATGAACGAACATAAAAAAGCCTCGCTAATGCGAGGCTTTTTGTTTGCTCATAGGCTTTTATCGAGCGGTTACTGAAGTAACGAAATATCCGCAACCCGCAAAAACAGATTCCGTAATTGCATCAACAGGTTTAAGCGATTCGTTTTCACCTTCTCGTCGTCGGCGTTAACCATGACGTTATCAAAGAAAGCATCAATGTCGTCTCTTAAGTCGGCCATACGATTAAGCGCACCTTCATAATTACCGGTAGCGAGATCCGGTTCGCAACTCTTTTCGGTTTGAGCAATCTTGGCGGCTAAGGTTTGTTCCTGTGCTTCGCTGAGCAAGTCGTGGTTGATAACACCCGTAAGTTCTATCTCAGACTTGGCAAGAATGTTACCAACACGCTTATTAGCCGCTGCAAGGCTCTCTGCGGCGTCTAATTGCTTAAATGATGCGATGGCCTTGATGCGTGCATCAAGGTCAGCAGGGCGCGACGGAGCGCGTGCAATGACGGCCTGAATAACATCGACATCGATGCCTTGATCTTGATACCAAGGACGGAAACGCCCCATTAGAAATTCAAACACATCGCTCACCACCGTCTTGTTGCTCAAGCGATCGGCAAAACCGTCTGCGGCGGTGGAAATGACATCTTGTAAGTCGAGATTCAGTCCTTTTTCCACCATGATGCGGATAAGGCCAAGTGCGGCGCGGCGCAACGCAAAGGGGTCACGGTCGCCCTTGGGGGTCTGGCCGATACCAAAAATACCGACCAACGTATCCAGCTTGTCGGCAAGCGCAACGGCGCAGGCAACATCAGAAACCGGTAAGTTATCACCAGAAAAACGTGGCCAGTAGTGTTGCTCGATGGCTTCTGCAACGGCTTCGCTTTCGCCGTCGTTCAGGGCATAGTGTTTACCCATTACCCCTTGCGTTTCTGGAAACTCGAGTACCATTTCACTGACCAGGTCGGCTTTGCATAACAGCCCGGCGCGCTTGGCGTCATCAACGGAGGCATTCAATTGTCCGGCAATCTGTCCTGCCAATGCGCTGATGCGGTCGGCTTTGTCTTGGATGCTACCCAGTTGTTTTTGGAATAACACCGAAGCCAGCTTGGGTAGACGTGACTCAAGGCTTTGTTTCTTATCGGTTTCAAAGAAAAACTGCGCGTCAGCAAGTCGTGGGCGAACCACTTTTTCGTTACCCTGCACGATTTGCTGCGGATCTTTACTTTCAATGTTGGTAATAAAAATAAAGCGCGGCAACAGGCGTCCCTGGTCGTCTTCGACCGGGAAGTAGCGTTGGTCGTCTTTCATGGTAACAATCAACGGTTCTTTAGGGACGTCCAAAAACGCTTCGTCAAAGCTTGCCTGCAATGCAACAGGCCATTCAACCAATGCTGAGACTTCCTCAATCAGAGCCTCGTCTTCGACAACCTTGCCACCAAGCTCTGCCGCAATCCGGTTAACCTCACGACGAATGGTGTCCATGCGCTGTTGTTGGTCAACGTTTACGTAGTGTGCGTTAAGCTGCTCCTCGTAGTCATCGGCGTGGGCTAGTTCAAAGCCCTGCGGTGCGTGGAAGCGGTGCCCAAGAATATGACGTGCGCTACGAACCCCGAGTAATTCCGCATCAATTGACTGATCGCCGTAAACCAGCGTCAATGTATGTACCGGACGGATAAACTGTGCGTCGCTGTCTCCCCAACGCATTGGCTTAGGAATCGGTAATTGCTTTAATGCCGACTCGACGATCCCCGGTAGCAATTTACTTAAGGGTTCACCTTTTACATCTGCCTTATGCAGTAACCATTCACCTTTATCGGTCTTCAGGCGCTGTGCTTGTTCAACCGTAATGCCATTAGAGCGAGCCCAGCCTTCTGCGGCTTTGGTCGGTTTACCATCATCATCAAAAGCGACATCAACGGACGGCCCACGTTTTTCAACCACTTTGTCGGCTTGCTCGGCATCAAGTTGGCTGACCTTAACTGCCAGTCTGCGGGGCGTTGCCAGAGGTTGAATCGCGGTAAATTTAAGACCGCTACTTTCTAATCCTTGCTTGATACCCTCAGCAAAACTCTCGCTCAGCGACTTAAGTGCTTTAGGAGGAAGCTCTTCAGTGCCAAGTTCGATCAACAAATTATCTTTTCTCACTGTTTAAGCTCCTTCTGATTGAGACTGGCAAAGAGGGAAGCCAAGCGCTTCGCGCGACTGGTAATAAACCTCAGCACAAGCTTTCGCCATCGTCCGTACGCGGAGAATATAGCGCTGACGTTCGGTAACGGATATCGCATGACGGGCATCCAGCAGGTTAAAGGCGTGAGAGGCTCGCATCACTTGCTCGTAAGCGGGCAGTGCCAGCGCTTTATCAATCAGTAGCTGACATTCCTTTTCACAGTCTTCAAAACGCTGAAATAACACCTCGACATCAGCGTATTCAAAGTTGTAAGTGGATTGTTCCACTTCGTTTTGATGGAATACATCACGGTAGTAAATCTTACCGCGAGGCCCGTCCGTCCATACTAAATCGTAAATGCTGTCGACGCCCTGGATATACATTGCCAGACGCTCAAGACCATAGGTGATTTCACCAGAAACTGGTTTACATTCAATGCCGCCAACTTGCTGGAAGTAAGTGAATTGCGTCACTTCCATACCGTTGAGCCAAACTTCCCAGCCCAGTCCCCAGGCGCCCAGGGTTGGGGATTCCCAGTTATCTTCAACGAAGCGAATGTCGTGGGTCAGTGTGTCAAAACCGAGTAATTCAAGTGAGCCTAAATAAAGCTCCTGAATGTTTTTCGGTGACGGCTTCATGATGACCTGAAACTGATAGTAGTGTTGCAGGCGGTTGGGGTTTTCACCGTAGCGACCGTCAGTAGGGCGGCGGCAAGGTTGCACATAAGCAAAACTCGCAGGTTCAGGCCCTAACGAGCGCAAAAATGTCATCGGGTGAAAGGTTCCGGCGCCGACCTCCATATCCAGAGGCTGGACTACAGCACAGCCTTGCTGCGCCCAGTAGTCCTGCAACGCAAGGATTAATCCTTGAAAGGTTTTTACATCGTATTTAGACATAAATGTTCTCTTATACTGTGCGGGTAGTTGACCACTGACTAAAAAATATGCCTAGATTATACCCTTTGATGCGCCTAGGTTATAGGGGACCCAATGACAAAAGCTACGCAAAATCGTTGTCCATGGTGTGAGCAGGCAGACGATTATCGGCGCTACCATGATCAACAGTGGGGGCGGCCTGTCAGTGATCCTGTCGAATTGTTCGCTAAATTATGTCTTGATGGTCAGCAGGCGGGTTTAAGTTGGTTGACGATTTTACGCAAGCAACAAGGCTACGAACAGGCTTTCAAGGGCTTTGAGCCAGAGGCCATTGTTGCGATGAGCGATGATGAACGGAATGCGCTTTACAGTAACAAAGCCATTATTCGCAGTCGCGCAAAAATCGATGCAATTTTTGTCAATGCGCAAGCTTACCTCGCAATGCAGCAAAAAGGACTTAACTTCGCGCATTGGTTGTGGCAGTTTGTTGATCATCAGCCTCAAATTAATGCGTTTCGTACCTTACAAGAGGTTCCAACCGAGTCTGCGGCGTCACGTGCAATGGCAAAGGCGTTGAAACAACAGGGATTCAAGTTTGTTGGTCCGACAATTTGTTATGCTTTCATGCAAGCAGTCGGTATGATGAATGACCATCTGGTTGACTGCCATTGTTATCAACCAGTGTGTGAAGAGATGACGCAATTTTCATTAACCAGTTAGTGGATAAACAATGATTGAAATAACATTGGCGGATTATTCAAATCCTGCCCATGCTCAAGCGGTAATTTCTATGTTGGATGCTTATGCCAAAGATCCGATGGGCGGAGGCGAAGGCATCAGTGATGAGGTTAAAGAAAATCTCATCAAAGAGATGGACAAGCGCGATCACGTGTTTTCGTTAATCGCCTTTGATGGTGATCAACCGGTTGGTGTCGCCAATTGTGTTGAGGGCTTTTCGACGTTCGCCGCAAAACCGCTGATGAACATTCACGATATCGCGGTTATTCCTGAATACCGCGGCGAGGGCGTAGCGCAAAAACTGCTTGAGGAAGTAAAAACTCTGGCTCAGTTTCGTGGCTGCGTAAAGTTGACGCTGGAAGTGCTCGATAAGAACGAACGCGCTAAAAACGCCTATAAGAAATTTGGTTTCAAACCCTATGAATTAGGTGATGTCGGTAAAGCAGAATTCTGGGAAATGTATTTGTAATCTCAGTCATTAAACGGCGTCGCGCCAATGGCGCGACCTATCCGTGGCTTTTTCTAACCCAATAACGGTAGGGCGTCTCGGTCGTTTCCTGGGCCACCAGTTGATGCTCCATAAACTCACAAAAGCCAGGAATATCCCGCGTTGTTGCTGGATCATCGGCTATTACGAGTAATACCTCGCCAACGGCCATTTTACGGATCGTGGCGCGCACCATCATCACCGGTTCAGGGCAGCGTAGTCCCAGCGTATCGAGTTCTTTATCTGCGTTCATGTGTTGCATTACGTTAGGTTAAATCGACTCTTTTTGTGCGACGAAAACGAAAGGCTGTTTGCTACCCGTTTCAACCTGAAGGTCAACGAGCGACAAACAGCCTCACTGTGCGTGGCTAACTGCGTTAAAAACGCAACTTACACGCGTTCGAAGACAGTAGCAATACCTTGACCAAGACCGATACACATGGTCGCCAGGCCAAGTTTGGCGTCTTTCTCTTCCATCAGGTTAATTAAGGTGGTGGAAATACGCGCGCCAGAGCAGCCCAATGGGTGACCCAGAGCGATAGCACCGCCGTTAAGGTTAACCTTTTCATCCATTTTGTCGAACAGTTTCAGGCCTTTAAGAACAGGCAGAGACTGCGCTGCAAAAGCTTCGTTGAGCTCAACCACATCGATGTCGTCAATGCTGACACCTGCGCGTTTCAACGCCTTCTCGGTTGCCGGCACAGGGCCGTATCCCATAATTGACGGATCGCAGCCAGCAACGGCCATAGAACGAATACGTACACGTGGTGTTAAGCCCAGCGCTTTGGCTTTATCGGCGGACATCACCAACATAGCGGCCGCGCCGTCAGAAAGCGCCGACGAGGTACCCGCAGTGACGGTACCGTTAGCTGGATCAAATACCGGCCGTAACTGTGCCAGACCTTCGGCTGTGGTTTCCGGGCGAATAACTTCATCGGTGGTCACTCGAACCAGTTCACCATCGGCGTTATGGCCGTTCATCGGCAGAATTTCCTTAGCAAAACGGCCTTCAACCGTGGCTTGGTGCGCTTTTTGATGCGAACGAGCGCCAAAAGCGTCCTGCTGTTCACGGGTAATGCCGAATTTGCGCGACAGTAATTCGGCGGTCATGCCCATGCTGCCGGCTGCCTTTGCAACGGATTTATTCATTCCCGGATGAAAATCGATGCCGTGAGTCATTGGAACATGACCCATGTGTTCAACCCCGCCCGCCATGAAAATGTCGCCGTCGCCGTGCATAATTGCCCGGGCTGCATCGTGCAGAGCCTGCATAGATGAACCACACAGACGGTTTACGGTGACACCGGCGACAGAATGCGGAATGCCGGCAATAAGTGCTGAGTTTCGGGCAATGTTAAAGCCTTGTTCAAGCGTCTGTTGCACACATCCCCAGTAGATGTCCTCCAGTTCGTTGACATCGACTTGTGGGTTGCGTTCAAGCAGCCCTTTCATCAGCGCGGCTGAGAGGTCTTCGGCACGGGTGTGGCGAAATACACCATTTTTAGAACGCCCCATTGGCGTACGAATGCAATCTACGATGACTACGTCTTTCATAATTTAACCTCCTCTCGCCTTACTTCGCACGGGTCGTGTCGAAATAAGATTTGCCGGCTTTGGCCATTTCTCGCATACCGTCAGTCACTTGGTAAATTTCGCCTAAGTGAGCGTATTGGTCTGCCAGCTTAATAAAGTTATCGATACCCATGGTTTCCAGGTAGCGGAAAGGTCCTCCGCGGAAAGGAGGGAAGCCTAAACCATAAAGTAGCGCGATGTCTGCTTCAGCAGCAGAGCCGACAATACCTTCTTCCAGACAGCGCACGACTTCGTTCACCATAGGGATCATGCAACGCGCAATAACGTCATCGGCTTCAAGTTTTTTGCCTTGTTCACAGCCAAGCAGTTCATAAGTTGCCGGATCGGCGTCTTTCGTCGGCTTGCCTTTCTTATCGGTACCGTAAACGTAAAAACCTTTACCATTTTTTTGACCGTAACGTTCAGCGGCAGCCAGTTTGGCAATGGCGCTCGAGGTGTCTCGCTTCATTCGGGTTGGGAAGCCTTCTTCCATCACCACCGTACAATGATCGGCGGTATCGATACCGACGACGTCACTGAGGTAGGCAGGCCCCATTGGCCAACCGAATTGTTTTTCCATGACTTTGTCGATACCCACAAAATCGACCCCTTCGTCAACCATGCCGGCGAAGCCTGCAAGGTATGGGAACAACACGCGATTGACTAAGAAACCTGGGCAGTCATTAACAACGATCGGCGTTTTACCCAGTTTTAGTGCGTAAGCAACGACCGCGGCGACCGTCTCATCAGACGTCTTTTCGCCACGAATAATCTCTACTAAGGGCATTTTGTGCACTGGGTTGAAAAAGTGCATGCCGCAGAATTGTTCTGGACGTTTTAGGTTTTTCGCCAGTTCGGTAATTGAGATGGTTGAGGTATTTGAGGTAAGAATGGCATCGTTGCCGATAACACCCTCGATCTCCGCCAATACCGACCCTTTAACTTTCGGGTTCTCAACAACGGCTTCGACGACAATATCAACATCTTTGACGGCGTCGTTCAGCAAGGTTGGCGTGATCGACGACAATACCTTGATCATTTTTTCGTGGTTGACCTTGCCGCGTTCAACACCTTTTTTCAGGATCTTACCGGCTTCTTTCATGCCGAGATCCAACGCGTCCTGCTTGATGTCTTTCATCACTGCCGGCACGCCTTTTAGCGCTGACTGATAGGCAATACCGCCGCCCATGATGCCGGCACCCAGTACGCCCGCCGATTTGATCTCTTTGGTCGCTGATTTGGCGTACTTTTTAGACTTACCTTTGACCGCCTGATCCGCCAGGAAGATACCAACCTGTGCACGGCATGCATCGGTTTGGGTTAAGTCGAAGAATGCATTGTTCTCTGCTTTAAGTGCGCCTTCGCGATGTTCGCGAGCACCGTTTTCGATGGCTTCAATGGCCTTATGAGGGGCAGGGTAATGCTTGCCTGCTTTCGCCGCGACCAGACCTTTTGCGGTAACCAGGGTCATGGTCAGCTCAGTGTCGTTAGCTTTTAGAGGTTCAAGCTTAGGTTGACGTTTAGCCTGCCAGTCCTGTTCACCGGCTGCCGCCGCTTTGGCTAGGTTAAGTGCCGCTTCGGTCAGTTTTTCCGGGGCGACAACGGCGTCAATCGCGCCAACCTTCAAGGCATCCTCGGCGCTGTTGTTTTTGCCGGTTGTAATCCACTCTAACGCGTTGTCCGGGCCGATAATGCGCGGCAAACGCATGGTACCGCCAAAGCCAGGGATAAGGCCCAGTTTAACTTCCGGTAAACCGATCGTTGCGGTGGTATCAGCGACACGGTAGTCACACGCCAGCAAGGCTTCACAGCCACCACCTAGTGCAAACCCTTTAACGGCACCCACTGTCGGTACCGGCAAGTCTTCTAATTGGTCAAATACACGGGAAGCTTTTGCAACCCAGCTACGAGTCTGTTCTTGATCCGAGAATAACGTTAAAAACTCGGTTATGTCAGCACCAACAATGAAGGTGGATTTGCTGCTGGTGACGATAACACCGCGTAGGTCGTCCGTATTTTTTAGTTTTGTCAGAGCTTCACTGAATTCTTCCAGTGTTGCTTGGTCGAATTTATTGACCGAGCCCTTCGCGTCGAATTGTAATTCGGCAAAACCGGGTTCAATAAAGTCGACCCGAATGCTTTCACCTTGGTAAATCATGTTGGGTCTCCCACGACATCCATAAATTTAGTGCTATAAAGAAACTGATTCTAATATAGCTTTAGGTTAAGGTAGAAAGAGTTTGGCGTGAATGCGCCAATTTTTCAACGGTTATTTAAACATGCGTTTGAATTAATGAAAAAGCAGTCGTTTATCATTCGTTACAGTAAAGCACTCGCGGCTACGGCGCTAGTGTCGATGGCGCTTGTCTGCTCGGTGCCATCGTCGGCCGCCGCTTCAGAGGCAAAGCGCGCAGAGCAGCGGGAACTATTCAGAAAAGCGGAATATGCGGCCAAACGCGGACGTCTGGCGGAGTATCGAAGACTACTGACACAGCTTGATGGTTACCCGTTAAAACCTTACCTGGAGCTTGAACGTTTGCAGCAGGTTGGTTATCTGGCTAATGAACAGCGTGTGTTGTCGTTTTTAGAACAGTACGAGGGAACGCCGCTGGACTGGCAATTACGCCGCCCGTGGTTAACGTACTTGGCCAGTCAGGGTGAAGAGCAGCGCTTTATTCGCGACTTCCGCCACCCCGGCACACTAACGCACCGTTGCCAGTTGATTGCCGCTGAGCGTAATCAGGGGCTGGCTGACGCGCCGTTCATCAAAAAAGTCGATGCGATATGGAAGCACGGCTTTTCGGTACCAACGGCCTGTAATTCGATATTGAATGAATGGGCTGATCTGGGTGCAAGAACCACGGATAAGGTTTGGCAACGGATCAGTTTAGCTGCCAACGGCGGTAACCCAACGTTAATTCCTTACCTAACCGGGCTGCTACCGGAAAACCTCCGATATCTAGGGGACCTCTATCATAAAGTTCGCTATTCACCGGCGGCTATCTATTCTGACCGCCGCTGGCGCGGGGTCGATCAAAAAAGAGAAGCCGAAATCGCCGCGTTTGGCTTGCAAAAATTGATTTGGGCGAATGAAAACCTTGCCTTAAAAGCTTTTGATAAGCTCAGCCAAAAACTGCCGTTTAACCGTGAACAGCGCCAACAAATAGCCGCTGAGTTTGCGGTGGCACTGAGCCTGAAAGATCATCCAGAAGCACGCGTCTGGCATCAGCGGGTGCCGCCGTCCGCCCTTGATGAACGCACGCTGCAATGGCGACTTGCGACGTACTTAAGAGATCGCGACTTTAGTAACTTAAAGCGAGCGATTCAAAGCCTTCCTGCAGCCATTGCCGGAGGAGCTCAGTGGCGTTACTGGTTGGCTCGTGCCAGTCAATTGAGCGGTGATGAGCTGGGTGCTAATGAAATCTACAGTGAGCTGGCCAAGGAGCGAAACTATTATGGTTTCCTGGCTTCTGCCCGATTGGGTAAGCCGGTCAGTTTGGAACGAGAGCCTATTGATGTCAGCTTGATGGAGCTAGAACAAGTCCGAAACCATCCGAGCGCACAGCGAGCCTATGAATTTATTCAGTTGGGGCGTTTTGTCGACGCGCGCCGGGAATGGAACCATTTGCTCACTGAACTCGATGGCGAGGCGCACAAAGCGGCCGCGTTGCTGGCGAGTGAATGGGAGTGGCATGATCAGGCGATATGGACATTGGCGCAGATTGGCCACTTTGATGCCATAAATATTCGTTTCCCGATGGCTTATGGTCAATTGTTAACGGATTCCTCGAATAAAGTGGGTATCGATCCGACCTGGGCGATGGCTATTACTCGCCGTGAAAGTGCGTTTCGTGCGGATGCCTATTCGAGCGCGGGTGCACGCGGGTTGATGCAAATTCTGCCAAGTACCGCGCGGCGGTTACGTAACGATAACATCAGCTATCGACAACTGCATCGACCCGAAGTCAACGTTGATCTGGGGACTTACTATCTCAGCCGATTACAGAATCGCTTTGATCAGAACCATGTGCTGGCGACGGCATCCTACAATGCCGGTTATTACAAGGTTCTCGACTGGTTACCGCAAAGCCCGACACCAGCCGATGAATGGATTGAGCAAATCCCATATTATGAAACGCGTGATTACGTGAAGGCAGTGATGACTTATCAACAGATTTACTATTTACTGCATGAAAATCAGGGCAACTTATTCGAAACCTTAGAAGCGATGAAGATTCAGCCAAGTTATGACTAGCAACTATCGACGTCCGGCAACGACTGCAGTGGCGGAAACGGTGGTTAAAAACAGTCGTTTTATCGCCGTCGTTGATGTCATGAAGCAACCCGAGGACCTGCACCAATTGAGCGATCGTGCAATGCAACAGTGGCCCAAAGCCAGCCATTATTGCACGGCGAGTATTTTAGGCTCGCCACAGCAGGGAACGTTTAGCTGTAACGATGACGGCGAACCCTCAGGTACCGCAGGCAGACCCATGTTGACAGTGTTGCAGAACGCTCCGCTGGGTGATGTTGCTGCGGTGGTGGTGCGTTACTTTGGCGGTGTCAAGTTAGGTACCGGAGGGTTGCAACGGGCCTACGGTCAGGCGGTTGCCGCCGCACTCGAGAGGCTGCCGACCGAGCTGGTGGTGTATCGGGAAAGTTTTGAACTCGACTACCCTTATCATCTGCAGGGAGCCGTAGAACCTTTGTGGCAACAATTTGATGTGCGTGTCAGCGACAGTCAGTTTACCGAGCAAGTGCATCAACGTATTGAATTGATACCGGACGAGTTGGCGCCCTTGCAAGAGCGTTTGGACGCGGTTTCGCAGGGGCAGTTGAAACTGCGGAAGTGTTAAAAGAACATCGCGCTGGGCTGGAACAAGCGCTCGACTTCATCGATGTATTTTTTATCCAGTAAGAACATGATGACATGGTCATCCGCCTGAATAATGGTCTCGCTGTGAGCCATCAGCACCTCATTGCCTCTTACAATGGCGCCGATGGTGGTTCCCGGTGGCAACTTCACCTCTTTTATGGCTTTACCGACCACTTTCGATGTCTTTTCGTCACCATGTGCGATGGCTTCAATCGCCTCAGCTGCGCCCTTACGCAATGAATAAACATTGACAATGTCACCGCGGCGAACGTGCGTTAACAGCGCTGAAATGGTTGCTCTTTGTGGCGAAATGGCAATATCGATCTCGCCGCCTTGCACTAAATCGACGTATGCACTGCGCTGAATGAGTACCATCGTTTTACGCGCACCCATGCGTTTTGCCAGCATCGCTGACATGATATTGGCTTCGTCGTCGTTTGTTACTGCAATGAAAACGTCGATGTCCTCAACGTGCTCTTCCTCAAGTAATTTTTGATCCGAGGCGTCACCACGAAAAATCAGCGTATGCTCAAGACGTTGCGACAGCTCTTCGGCACGCGCGTCATCTCGCTCAATCAGCTTAACGCGATGGTCGCTTTCAAGCTGTTTGGCTAAACCAGCGCCAATATTTCCGCCGCCGACGATCATGATGCGGCGGTACTTGGTTTCTAATTTCTGCAATTCTTCCATTACCGTGCTGATATGGCGGGTATCGGCAATAAAGAAAACCTCGTCATCGGCTTCGATAATGGTGGTGCCGGTAGGACGTATGGGATGTCCTTGACGATAAATCGCCGCAACACGGGTATCGATATTAGGAATGTGCTCTCGCAGCGTGGAGATCGCGTGTCCCACCAATTTACCGCCATAATAGGCTTTAACGGCGACTAAGCTGGCGCGGCCACCGGCAAACTCCATAACCTGTAATGCTCCGGGATAATCAATCAACTTTTTAATGTAATTCGTGACTAATTGTTCCGGCGAGATAATAAAGTCAACCGGGGCATCGTTCTTGTGAAACAGCTGATCGCGGTAACGAATGTATTCCTCAGAGCGAATTCGGGCGATTTTTGTCGGCGTATTAAAAATGGAATAGGCAACCTGACAGGCGATCATATTGGTTTCGTCGCTGTTGGTTACTGCAATCACTAAATCCGCGTCTTCCGCGCCGGCTCGACGCAACGTATCCGGGTGCGCACCATTGCCGACAACAACTTGTAAATCATACTTATCTTGCAGTGCCTCAAGCAGGTCGGTATCGGTATCAACGACGGTAATATCATTGCGTTCGCCAACAAGATTCTCCGCTAACGTTCCGCCAACCTGACCAACACCTAAGATAATGATTTTCATGATTGTTTTCTTAACCTTGCGTAAAAGAAACCATCGCCGCCGGAGGTTTCCGGAAACAGTTGCAGCGTCGCTGACTGCTCGGATATCGGAAGTAGATTAGCATCTTGATGGCGGCTGAGGAAGTGTTCAACCTGGGTCTGATTTTCCTGTTTCAGCACCGAGCAAGTTGCGTAGAGCAATTCGCCACCGTCGGCTAAGGTTTGCCAGATGGTGTCCATAATCGTTGCCTGTAACGATACCAATGCTTCGATATCGGTTCTGCGTCGCAACCACTTAATATCCGGGTGACGACGAATCACTCCGGTTGCGGAGCAGGGCGCATCCAGTAAGATGCGATCAAATGGTTTACCATCCCACCAGGCGTCCAAATCAGCGACGTCGGCGCAAATAATGTTAGCGGGTTGTTGTTGTCGCGCGAGGTTCTCACGTACACGTTCAAGTCGTTGTGCATCGACGTCCAGCGCCACTAAAGGCGTTGTGAACTGATGTCGTTCCAGTAAGTGCAGCGTCTTGCCGCCCGGCGCTGCGCAGCAATCAAGCACACGATGACTTGCGTCTGCGTTTAGAAAAAAACCGGCCATTTGTGCTGAACGATCTTGAACCGACACGTCGCCCTCACTGAAGCCGGGCAAACGTTCGACCGAACAGGCTTTGTCCAGACGCAGGGCGCTGCTGACTTCGTGGTCAGTGTGGGCGATAATTTCCTGCTCTAATAGCTGTTTCTGGTAAGCGGCGGCCGACGTGCGCGATTCATTCACACGCAACCACATCGGCGGGTGTTGATTGTTAGCCGTTAAAATCGACTGCCAGCGCTCTGGGTAGTCTGTCTGTAAGGCGTCAACAAACCAACGTGGGTGGTTGAATAACGGGTCATCAGGGAGTGTCCGTTGATCTTGTTCATCCCGCGCTGGCGCCTCGCGTAACAATTGGCGCAAAATTCCGTTGATCAGGCCGGTATGGTTCTTCCGTTTTAATTGTTTTGCCGCTTCTACCGTGGCACTGACCGCTGCATGGTCTTTGGTACGGAGTTGATATAGTTGGTAAGCGCCCACTAACAAAAGAGTGTTGAGGATCGACAGTTTGCCTTTGAGCGGCTTATTTAATTTGGCGGCAACTAAACGATTAAGCGTGGGTAAAAAACGCAACACCCCGTAGCAAATCGCTTGCGCTAATCGTTTGTCATTGCCATCAAGCTGTTCCGTTTCTGCGGGTAAAGCGTTGGTCAGGCTTTCGCCGTCATTTAGCACCCGGTGTAATGCGCGGGTCGCTGCGGCTCGGCTTGCTGCGCCGGAAAGCTTGGTTTGAGGTTTGGTCATTAAGAGAGTTGCTTCCCGTTACTAAAAATGTCGGCATACCCGTTCACGAGTGTTGCCACTGGTTGCGGTTTCTTCCCCGGGACTTGCGCTTCGAGTATGCGCAAAACGCCGTCTCCACAGGCTACATCAATACCTTCAGCGGTCGCGCTGACAATGGTTCCTGCTGCCGTGTTCTGAGTTGTTGAAGGTAATGACTGCGCTTTCAGCACTTTGACCATCGACTGATTTCCTTTGAAGCCATCGATATCGAACCAGGCCGTCGGCCATGGGAAAAACGCTCGTACGTTGCGTTCAAGTTGTTGTGCTGACAGGTTCCAGTCAATACGCCCTTCATCTTTACTGAGTTTCTTGGCATAGGTCGCCTGATCGTTGTTCTGAGGGGTCGCTTGATGACGATAATGTTCAAGCTCATCGAGCACGGTAATTAACGCATCAGGACCCAGTGCCTCCAGCTTTTGATATAAGGAGGCAGAGGTTTCGTCAGCGGCTATGTCGCAGCTGACTTCGTGTAATACAGGACCAGTATCGAGGCCGGCTTCCATCTGCATTACCGCCACACCGGATTTTTCATCGCCGGCCCAAATGGCACGTTGAATCGGGGCGGCACCGCGCCAACGAGGAAGCAACGAACCGTGCACATTAATGCAGCCATAGCGCGGTGTATCAAGAATGCGTTGTGGCAATAGTAATCCGTAAGCGACCACAACCATCACGTCAGCGTCCAACTGTGCCAACTCGCGCTGTGCCTCTTCAGCTTTCAATGACTCAGGCTGCAACACTGGCAATTCATGCTGTTGCGCGAGTTGTTTCACCGCGGACGGCTGTAATTTCTTACCACGACCGGCAGGGCGATCCGGCTGAGTGTAAACGGCGACCACCTGGTGCTTCGATGCCAGCAACGCTTGTAAATGTCGTGCAGCAAACTCGGGTGTGCCGGCGAACACAATCTTTAGCGGTTGGCTCATGCTTAGGCATCCGCCGCCAGTTTTTGTTGAACGCGCTGTTCTTTTTCCAGCTTTTTGCGGATTCGGCTTTGCTTAAGCGGCGACAAATAATCCACAAAAAGTTTGCCATTCAAGTGATCGATTTCATGCTGGATACAAATCGCCAGCAATCCGTCTGCTTCAAGGCTAAAACTCTCGCCGTTGCGATCCAGCGCCTGAACTGTGACTTTTTCAGCTCGTTCAACTTTGGCGTAAACCCCGGGAAATGATAAGCAACCTTCATCATTGGTGAAGTGACCTTCAGCTTTTGTAATCTCCGGGTTAATGAACACCAGGGGTTCGTTCTGATCTTCACTGCAGTCAGCGACGAATAATCGCTTATGAACATCGACCTGAGTCGCCGCTAAACCGACGCCTTGAGACTCGTACATGGTCTCGAACATGTCGTCGATGGTCGCGCGTAGCGCGTCATCCACCGTTGCTATCGGTTCTGCAACCTTGCGCAAACGCTCGTCCGGATATTTTAGAACCGTTAACTGAGACATAATTTTAACTCCATTGCTTTGACTACCCTTAGTTTAACGTATTTTGGGGTATTAAGGACAGTCTATGAATCAACAGGATTTGTGTATTTTATTGGGGCTAAATCGCGCAAAACAAGACGTAAAAAGGGATGCACGCGAGCTAAAAAGTACCACCGACGTGCTTGAGCGATGGTCGCAATCGTTAAAACCGGTTGATTCGCGATGGGTCACGGCAGCGTTAACCTGGCAGCAACAACCGAATCAGGGGGTTATTGGTTTTTATGATGAAGTTTATCCGCCGTTACTGAAGCAGATACAAGATCCGCCTTGGTTGCTGTTTTGGCATGGGCGGCAAGAACTTCTGCAACAACAGTGTGTGGCATTGGTGGGTAGCAGGAAGGCTTCCCATAGCGGCCTGCAAACCGCTGACTGGTTTGCTCGCGACTGTACCCAAGCTGACCTTGTCGTTGTCAGCGGTTTGGCCATGGGCATCGACGCACAGGCACATTCAACGGCTGTCGAGATGGGCAAAACCATTGCCGTTCTGGGGACAGGCATTGATAAAATTTACCCACCGCGTAATCGTCAATTGCACCGTCTCATCAGTCATCAGGGGCTTATCGTTTCGGAGTTTCCACCCGGTGTTTCAGCGCGAATGGATCATTTTCCCCGCCGTAACCGTATTATTAGTGGATTAAGCAAAGGTGTTGTGGTGATAGAAGCGGCAAAACGCAGCGGTTCCATGTCGACCGCCTTGGCAGCAATTAATGAAGGTCGCCATGTTGGTGCTGTACCGGGGTCGTTGTACGCACGCGAATACGAAGGTTGTCACTGGTTGATTCGGCAGGGTGCAGAGCTCATTTCAACGTCGCAGGATATCATCAGCTGGTTTGGCCAAATCGCGTTGCCCGAAATGAGTGCAGCAGACGATGAACATTGGCAACAAGAAAGCTTGGCAAACACAAATTTGTTCGCTAATGTGGGATCAGAGCCCACTTCCGTTGATCAGTTAGTCGAACGAAGTGGTCTCTCTGCGGCAAAGGTAACGGAACAATTATTATTACTTGAGTTACAGGGTGCTGTAGCAGCTGTACCGGGCGGTTATATCAAAGTGGGGAGGCGCTAATTATGTTTGATATCCTCATGTATTTGTTCGAGAACTATATACACTCCGAACAAGAGGTCGTGGTAGACCATGATGAACTTACCGATGAGCTGGCCCGCGCAGGGTTTCATCGGCAGGAAATCCAAAAAGCTCTCGCCTGGCTAGAGCGCTTGGCTGACTTGCAGGACACGGATGGCAAGTCGTACTTGTCCTCACAACCGTCACAGTCAACGCGCATCTTTACAGAGCAGGAGACAACCAGGCTCGACTGTCAATGCCGTGGCTTTTTGATTTATCTCGAAAACCTCGGCGTGTTAGACTTCGCAACACGAGAAATGGTGATTGATCGTGTGATGGAGCTGGAAACGGCCAACTTTAACCTTGATGATCTTAAGTGGGTCGTGCTGATGGTATTGTTTAATTTACCAGGGCATGAAGCGGCTTATGATCAGATGGAAGGTTTATTGTTTGAGGAGCCCGAAGGCCCGTTACACTGATTAACAGACGTGCGATGAGCGGGGAACCATGCAGCAATGTCCTGAATGTGGTAGTGAGCTAGTGGTCAAACACAAGGGCCATAATAGCTTTCTGGCCTGTTCTGCGTATCCTGCCTGTCAATTTACGCAAGGCTTACGTGAGCAATCAGAGATCGAACCTGAGGGCTTAGGCGTTGCGTGTCCTGAGTGTGGTAATGAATTACAGATTAAGAGCGGCCGATTTGGGCTGTTCGTTGGCTGCAGTAATTTCCCCACCTGTGATTTTGTCGCCGAACCTGATACGCAGGCAAGCCCTGAACAGGTAGCATGTCCTCTATGCGCCAAGGCAGATCGTGATGGTCGCTTAATTCAAAAAACCTCGCGTAAAGGATCGCCTTTTTACGCCTGTGACCAGTTCCCTCAATGTGATTTTTCAGTCAATTTACCCCCGGTTGCACAAGCGTGTCCAAAATGCGATTTTCCCATCCTATTGCGAAAGAAACAGGCTGGTGTGGTGCGCTACGTGTGTGCGCAAAAGGCCTGTGATTATCGGTCACAAGCGGTATAATTTATCCCAACTAAGTAAAGTGAGAATCTGTGACGATGTTTGATCCGAAAGATGTGCGCGAAGCACTTTTGGATGGCGTAATTGCTTATCCGACAGAAGCCGTTTTTGGGCTGGGTTGTGATCCCACCAATGATGAGGCGATAGCAAAAATTCTCGATTTAAAGCAACGGCCGGTTGAGAAAGGCCTCATTTTGATTGCCGCCGATTACAGTCAGTTGCTACCGTTTGTGGATGACCAGGCAATCCCGCAGGATAAGCGGTTTGCCGTGTTCTCTCATTGGCCGGGGCCGGTGACATTAATCCTGCCCGCGCGTCCGTCGGTATCGCACTTATTAACGGGCGGTCGTGACAGCATTGCCGTGCGAGTAACGGCGTTTGAACCGGTGCGTGAACTGTGCCGCAAGTTGGGTACCCCACTGGTTTCGACCAGTGCCAACCCGGCAGGCGAGGAGCCGGCGAGAACGGCACAGGAAGTTCGTGATTACTTCGGCGATCAACTCAGCTGGATAATGGATGAACCAACGGGCGGTGCCTTGTCCCCCAGTACCATTATCGATCCACTCACTAAAAAAGTATTTCGTACATCATGAATGAACAGTATTTGCAGCCGGTACTGGCGTATTTGATGAGTTTGCAGGACAGTATCTGCAAGCGCATCGAGCAGCTCGACGGCGAAGCACGTTTCCAACAAGATGCCTGGCAACGAGAGCAGGGCGGCGGTGGCCGTTCGCGGGTAATGAAAAACGGTGCCGTGTTTGAACAGGCCGGCGTTGGCTTTTCGCATGTTCATGGTGCGCAGCTACCTAAAAGTGCAACCGCGCACCGACCGGAGCTCGAAGGTCGGGACTTCAATGCCTGTGGTGTTTCCTTAGTGTTTCACCCAAAAAACCCACACGTACCGACGGTACACATGAACGTTCGCTTTTTCATCGCCGAAAAGGCGGGGGAAGAACCGGTGTGGTGGTTTGGCGGTGGCTTTGATCTAACGCCGTTTTATGCGGTAGAGGAAGATGTCATCGGTTGGCACCAGCATGCGAAAGCGACGCTGGATAAACTTGATGAGTCGTTGTATCCGTCCTATAAAACCTGGTGTGATGATTATTTCTATCTGAAGCACCGCAACGAAGCACGTGGTGTTGGCGGCATCTTTTTTGATGACCTGAATGACCGTCCTTTCGAGGATGCCTTTGCGGTGATTCAAGCGGTGGGTGATGCGTTCGTTGACGGCTATGAACCGATCGTGAAAAAGCGCAAAGACACCCCGTTTACCGAGCAACAAAGGGCGTTCCAGCTCTATCGTCGCGGTCGTTATGTTGAATTTAATCTAGTCTGGGATCGCGGCACGCTGTTTGGTTTGCAGACAGGGGGGCGGACGGAGTCTATCCTGATGTCGATGCCGCCGATGGCCCGCTGGGAATATGATTGGCAGCCGGAACCCGGATCCGCGGAAGCGCGTTTGACGGAGTACTTTTTGCTACCACAGGACTGGGCCTCAAAACGCATCGAAGGCAGTGCTGATGACGCGTGAATTTTGCGTGCTCGGTAATCCGATTGCGCACAGCCGGTCACCACAAATCCACGAGCTGTTTGCGCAACAGTTCGAGCATAATCTGTGCTACCGGCGACACTTGGCCACCGTGGATCGGTTTTCTCGTGTTGTTGCCGGCTTGTTTCGCCAGGGGCTGGCGGGTGCAAATGTGACCGTCCCGTTTAAAGTTCAGGCCTATCAGTTAGTCACCCGGACCACTGCAGAAGCATCATTCGCACGGGCGGTTAACACCCTGATCCCACAACGTGATGGCGGGTTATTGGGGGCAAACACCGATGGTAAGGGCTTGCTGTATGATTTGAAGCGGCAGAGCGTCGACTTGTCCGGTTGTAAGGTATTGCTGATTGGCGCCGGCGGCGCTGCCCGGGGTGTATTAAAAAATCTTCTCGATGCCAAGCCGGAGGGCATCTGGATTTATAACCGTACCACAGCGAATGCCCGCGCGCTGAGTGAGCTGAGCACCGGAGTTCATTGCGTTGAGAGCTGGTCGTCACTGGCTGCCGTTGATGTCGTGATCAATGCGACCAGCGCCTCATTATTTGGCCAACTACCGGACGTTCCTGAACGGATGTACCGACATGCTGAATTTATCTATGACATGGTTTACGGTGCAGAATTAACCGGCTTTCTTAAGCACGTTCAGCAAGTGAGCGATGCGCGCTGCAGCGATGGTCTGGGTATGCTTGTCGGACAGGCCGCTGAAAGCTACCGGCTGTGGTGGGGCTCGGAGTTACCACGTATTGAGCCGGTTATTCGGGTACTGCGTCAACAGTTGGTTGAACCTTCATAAGACGCACATCAACCTGACGGTGAGCGAGGAAGTTTAACCAACCACTTTGATTGGAGCGGATGCTGTCGCCCGGGCCTTTCACTTCGACCAACTGAACTTGCCCTTTATCGTTATAGAGCCACAAATCCGGAAAGCCGCTGCGGTTATTTTTGACGTCAAACGCCAGGCGCTGAAAGATGTCGTGCCAAACCTTAGCCGGTAATCGGTTAAACCAGGCTTCAACATTGCTTAGATAATGCCAACGCCAGGGCACGAACGGATTAGCGATACCCTGCTTTTGCTCGATGGTGTCGCGAATAAGTTGCTGTACCGCAGCAGTATCTGAAAGCAGTAATTTCAGCCGGTCAGAGATAAGCTGCTGACGATGTTTGAAGAATGCAGGCGACGTTAGATCTCTGGGGGCCCGTTGGAAGGGATGAATGAACGCGCCGTCTACCTCTGAAAAAATAATATCCCAGAAGATCAGTCCGAACAGCGACTGAACAATCAGGTTCTCCGCGTGCAAGCCTTGCCATCCCAATTGCTGATAGTGACTTAATACCGCTTGTTCGACCTGTCTGGCGGTGAATTTCAGGTGCACGAGTTCCTCAGTTATCGTGATGTTATCGGTGTTGGTCGGTTGTTTAAACCAGCGCGCCAGTAATTGTGTGGCAACGGCCAACTCCGGTTCGTCCCAGGGGTGCTGGCGCATGGTCGTTAGCACCTGTTGGCAACGCGTCTTTTTATTCAGGCGGTAGAGAATACGGGCTTGTCGCTCGCGGCTGGGAGGGCGTGACGAGCGTTGATAAAGCGTCAGAGCCTGTTCAAACTGCTGCTGCCGCTCACAGTCTCTTGCAACCCGATTCAGGAAGCGGCTGAAACGACCATGATAACGTTCGGGAAGCTCGCTGAGACAGTCGTTCAAGGGCAGTGTCAATGCCCAGTCGATACGCTCGGAAAGGGTCGGTAGCTCCTTGTAATGTTGCTGCCATTGCTCGATTTTGCAAAAGATTTCGAAGTGCCGGCGATCCGGAAATACCGCGCGTGGTTGATAACGATAAGGCTCGTAACGAACATGGCCGAGAGCGGTGACGACAAATTCTGACAGCTGCTGATGACGGTTGCCGAAAAACAGCAGCGACAGTTGTTGGAAGAGGCTATTCTTCTGTAGCTCAATGACCGCTTCGGGTAACACCGCGGCTGTGTGTTCAAGTTGCTGTACGATTTCGGCTTTACTTAACCGAGCCAAGGTTTCACCCGGGAACGCCGCGGTTAATTCGGCTTTAGTAAACAGCTTTAAAGCGTTAGCTGAGGGGTTTTTGTGGAGGCATATCCAGCCGTTTTCAGCGAGCTCATCAAGCGCCCCTTCAATATCAATTTCGTGGTAATGGAGTTTGTTGGTGCGGAACAGCTCCCCTTTGCGCATATACAGACGTAACCATAACTTTTGCGCATTCGCACTCAGTTGCTGATAGTGGTCGAGGGCTTCATGAAGCTCGCGGCTGAGTAGTGCCGAGTGATAGTGCAACACCCACCGACGAACAACTTCAAAATTCTGCCAATAATAATCGGGCTGATCAGCATCAGCGACGTCCCAATCCATTGAAATACCTGCCAAAAAATAATGTGCTTATAAGAGGTACGAAAAAAACGAGCGAAATCGTCTAAGAAAATACCATATAAGCAGTAGATCGAAGATGATTTTATGGTAATCTTATCGACCGCTTTCGTTCATCGAAGTACGCCATGAGCGAAGCGGAAAAATTGTTTCCACATGAGAAGCAAGACAATAATAAGATGGGCAAACTGGGATGCCTGCAGTAATAAAACCCTTCCAAAACAAACAATTACAGAAATTCCAAACACGGTAAATTATTTGAAGTTTACTGTGGGGAAACTAGTTGTCAACAGAGTTATCCACACGTTACTCACCAGTGCTTGCTAGCGTTGTATGCTAAGCTGTGGCATTCTTCTCCGAAACCTCAGAATCTGCCAAAAAGGTTTGCTGAATGACCAAAAATGTACCAGAAAACCCATTTATTCTCGTCGATGGCTCTTCGTATTTATTTCGAGCGTTCCACGCGCCACCTCACCTGACGAACTCCAAAGGCGAGCCCACCGGCGCGATTTATGGCGTCGTTAATATGTTACGCAGTTTGCTTAAGCGCTATAAGCCAGAGAACATGGCGGTCGTTTTTGATGCTAAAGGCAAAACCTTTCGCAGCGATATTTACGCTGAATACAAAGCACACCGTCCGCCGATGCCGGATGAGCTGCGCTCCCAGATTGAGCCGTTGCATGAAATTGTCAAAGCGATGGGTTTGCCGTTGTTGTGTGTGGACGGTGTAGAAGCGGACGATGTCATTGGGACCTTGGCAACTCAGGCGGGCGAAGAAGGGCGCTTTACCTTAATCAGCACCAGCGATAAAGACATGGCGCAGTTGGTTAATGAGCACGTGATGCTGATCAACACCATGACCGATACCTTGTTGGACGAGGAGGGGGTGAAGGAAAAGTTCGGTGTCGCGCCCGACCAAATCATCGACTACCTAGCGTTGATGGGTGACAGTTCCGATAACATTCCGGGTTTACCGAAAGTGGGTGAGAAAACCGCGCAGGCGCTGTTACAGGGAATTCCGTCGATAGATGCCATTTATGACGATGTCGATGCGGTAACAAAACTGAGTTTCCGTGGTGCCAAGTCAATGCCGAAAAAATTGCAGGAGTACCGTGATCAACTGCTGATGTCCCGAGAGCTGGCCACCATCAAATGCGATGTGGAACTGGATTTCAACCCTCAGCAACTCAGCATTTCTGCGGCTGATAATGATAAATTGGCCGAGCTGTACGGACGTTGTGAATTCCGTCGTTGGTTAAGCGAGTTATTGGAACAGGGCGCTGCCACCGACCAGGCGTTAGGTTTAGCGCATGATAGCGACGATGCGCCAGACACGGGTGTTTCCCGCGACGGCTATCAAACCTTACTGAGTGAAGATGAGGTCAGTGAGTACTTACAAAAGCTTTACACCCTCGATTATTTTGCCTTTGATACAGAGACCACCAGCCTCAACTACATGGATGCGGAGTTGGTCGGCGTGTCGTTATCGGGTACTGAAGGTGAAGGCGTGTATATTCCGGTTGCACATGACTACATGGAGGCGCCGGAGCAAGTCAGTCGTGACTGGTTACTGCAACAATTAAAACCGTTACTTGAGGCTGACAAACCACAGAAAGTCGGACAAAACCTAAAGTACGATGCTCATATTCTACGTCGTTACGATATCCGCTTAGCGGGCATCAAAAACGACACCATGCTCGCGTCATACGTGTTTAATAGTGTTGGTTCGCGGCATGACATGGACACACTGAGTTTACAGTACTTAAATCACAAACCGATTAAATTTGAAGACATCGCGGGTAAAGGTGCTAAGCAACTGACGTTTAATCAAATTGCATTAGAACAGGCAGCTCCCTATGCGGCAGAGGATGCGGATATCACCTTGCGGTTGCATGAAGTGCTGTGGAGCAAGCTGGAATCAACCAGTGATGAGTTGATGCACGTGTTGACGGACATCGAAATACCATTGATTTCGGTACTAACCGACATGGAAGAGTATGGCGTACGTATTGATGCCGATATGCTGGCGCAACAAAGCCATGATATCGAAAAACTGCTGGTGGAGTATGAGCGCAAGGCGTTCGAAATTGCTGGCGAAGAGTTTAACTTAGGCTCAACCAAACAACTGCAGGCCATTCTGTTTGATAAATTGCAGCTCCCGGTCATCAAAAAGACCCCGAAGGGCGCACCGTCGACGGCCGAAGATGTATTGCACGAACTGGCGCACGACTACCTGTTGCCGGACGTGATTTTGCGCCACCGTAGCTTATCGAAATTGAAATCAACTTATACCGATAAGTTGCCGAAAATGATTAATGCCCGCACCGGCCGAGTGCATACGTCGTATCAACAGGCGGTTGCGGCAACCGGACGATTGTCGTCAACAGAACCGAATTTACAGAATATTCCGATCCGTACCGAGGAAGGTCGTCGGGTTCGTCAGGCGTTTGTGCCTGAACCCGGCTACAAAATTGTGGCCATTGACTACAGCCAAATCGAGCTGCGGATCATGGCGCATTTATCTCAGGATAAAGCGCTTTTGACGGCGTTTGCAGAAGGTAAAGATATTCACCGGGCGACAGCGGCAGAAGTGTTTTCTTGCAGCCTCGATGAAGTATCCGACGAGCAGCGGCGTCGAGCGAAAGCGGTTAACTTTGGCTTGATCTATGGTATGTCGGCTTTTGGCTTAGCTCGCGAGCTGGACATTCCGCGCCATGAAGCTCAGCACTATATGGACAAGTATTTTGAACGATTCCCGGGTGTGCTTCGGTATATGGAAGATACGCGTAAGTTGGCGAAAGAACAGGGATTTGTAAAAACCTTGTACGGTCGACGCTTACCACTGCCTGACATTAAGGCGTCCAATGGGGCCCGTCGCAAAGCCGCTGAACGAGCGGCAATCAATGCACCAATGCAGGGTACAGCCGCTGACATTATTAAACGAGCAATGATTGCAGTTGATCAGTGGATCGCCGAAAAGCAATGTCAGAAAGACGTACGTATGCTCATGCAGGTGCACGATGAACTGGTGTTTGAAATTGCTGAACATAAAATTGATGACTATGTCAGTGCATTAAGTCATGTCATGGAACAGGCCGCCAGCCTTGATGTGCCGCTTATTGCCGAAGCGGGTGTCGGCATGAATTGGGACGAAGCACACTAAAATTTTTTCACACTATGAACTTTTTTTAATTAACCCAGTCGGAGTATGTGAGGGCAAGTTATTGGAATGAACATCCAGCCCTCAAAATTTGTTCTCCCTGGATTGTAGTTTTTGGCCCGGCTCATTGAGCCGGGCTTTTTTCTTTCTGCGGAATGCCTGCTAAGCCGGACCGGCCGCGACGGTTCGCAAACCACACGCCGACCAATATTGCCAGCATGCCGACGGCGTGTTGCAACCAGAAAGATTCGCCGTCCAGTATCCCCAGCAATATAGCGACAATCGGAATAAGGTAAGTGACCGAGCTGGTGAAAACGGTATTGGTCAGTTGCACGACATAATTAAAGATGACCAGTGCACCCGCGGTACCAACAATTCCGAGTACCAGCACTGAAACCAACGACAACATGGCATCAGGCTGTTGCACTTGAGCGACGAAGTCCGTTGCAAAAAATAGGTAAAAGGTTGCTGGCACAGAGGCCATCAGTAAGCTCACGCCAGTAATGGTCAGTGGACTTAAATCAGAAATTTTGTGTTTAATCAGGTTCAGATTCATTCCGTAACAAATGGTCGCAGCTAAGATCAGCAACGCATAAGTATTGAATGTCCAACTGCCGTTGGCACCAGCGGTCATCAGTAACAGAGTGCCGGATAGCCCAATTAAAACCCCGATGACCTGAGTCCGTTGTGCTGACTGCTGAAACAGAGTGACGCCAATAACCAAGGTAGCGATCGGTGTTAATGCGTTGAGCACTCCGGTAATGCCGCTGCTGATTTGGGTTTGTGCGATGGCAAACATAAAGGCAGGGATCAAGCTACCGACCAACCCGACACTGGCTAGCTTGGCCCAGTGCTTAGCGGTGATACGATGCAGTCGCTTGGCGACCAGCGGCAACAGCACAAGCCCGGCGGCAGAAATTCTAAGGGCGCCGACTTCCATGGCGCCAAATGCGATCAAACCCTTTTTAATGAGTAAAAAAGAACTTCCCCAAATCAGTGCTAATAACCCGAGTAACAACCATGCACGCAACGGCGGAACATCATGCGTCTGTGTCATAACCAAACCACTGATTCAGTTTTGCTTCGACTTTATCGACGCCTATTTTTTTCAGCGACGAAAAGGCTTCGACCTGAACATCACCGTTGAAGGCGATGGCTGCCTGGCGTGCCTGTAACACCATGTTCTTGCGCGCACCTTGTTTCAGCTTGTCCGCTTTGGTCAATAACGCCAACACTGGAATTTCGCAGCTTACCGCCCAGTAGATTAATTCCTGATCGGTTTCTTTAAACGGATGGCGGATGTCCATGAGGACGACTAATCCCTTTAACGACTTACGTTTCTGCAAATATTCGGAAAGCGCAAGCTGCCACTGTTCCTTGACGGCCATCGGCACTTTGGCGAAGCCGTAGCCCGGTAAGTCAATTAACCGCTCGCCGGTGTCCAGTTCAAAGACGTTAATAAGCTGCGTCCGTCCGGGCGTCTTACTGGTACGAGCCAGAGACTTTTGCCGTGTCAGTGTGTTCAGTGCGCTCGATTTACCCGCGTTAGAGCGACCTGCGAACGCGATTTCGATACCGGTGTCGTCAGGTAACTTGCGGATATTTGGCGCACTGGTAATGAACTTGGCTGTCTGATAGTTGATCGCTTTAGATTCCGGCACAGTGTTAGATTGCTCTCGATTTAAGGAATAGGTCATTTATAGCGCTATTATGAAGGATCTGACCTCATCAGCCAATGATCAAATAGCCACTGAATGCGTTTTAATCATTTAAACCACACGAGTTTTGTGTAAAATAGCAGTCTGTCGAACGCGATGTATGTCGGCGATCTCCGCCTCCAGAGATACAAGAGAAGCAAACATGAAAAAATTCGCTATCATTTTGGGATTATTTCTTGGGTCAACAAGCGTAGCTTTTGCGCAGCAGGGCGACCCAGAAGCAGGTAAGAATAAATCACAGGTGTGTGCAGCTTGCCACGGCCCTCAAGGTGAATCACCAACGGATATGTATCCGCATTTGGCTGGCCAACATGAAAAATATTTGTTCAAGCAGCTGATGGACTTTAAAACTGCTGCTGAAACCGGTGGTGAAGAAGGCCGTAATAACGCCATTATGATGGGGCAGGTTGCCAGCCTTTCACAACAGGATATGGCAGACCTGGCTGCTTACTACGCGTCACAGGATGAGCCAAAGGGCAGTACGCCGGAAGATGTAATTGCTAAGGGCGCTGACTTGTATCGTCGCGGTAACCCAGAATCGAAAGTCCCTTCATGTGCGGGTTGTCACGGGCCTCGTGGTAACGGCATGGGGCTGGCGGCATTCCCGGACATTTCTGGTCAGTTCCCGGCATACCTTGAATCACAACTGAAAATGTTCCGCAGCGGTGAACGTGCAAACGATCCAAACGGGATGATGCGCGGCGTTGCTGAGAAAATGACCGATGAAGAGATCGAATTGTTATCTAAGTATCTTCACGGATTGTATTAATTCTTCAGTTCGTTTAAAGAGGCGGTTTTTTAACCGCCTTTTTTAGCTCTTTAGGGTATAACAAAAGATATAAAAAACGGCTTTTTTTACGCCTTAACAACAAAAAGTAATAAGAAAGTTATTTTTTATATCAATAAAATCATTGATTAAAAATTTCATTCCAGTAGTCTTTACAACGTCTGCGGAGATACAGCACCAAATTTGGAGCTGACTCATCAGACACTAAAATAACAAGATCGTCTTGAAGGCGGCTAAGCTCGATACAAAAAAATAACAAGAGGTCGAGTTAGATTATCGAACGTTGAGAACAACAGTTATATCGATAATCCAGGGAGTAAATTGTCACGAGCAATGGACTCCTACACTATAAAAATTATAACAAAATCAGGTTAAGGAAGACCGCAATAATAACTCGGAAGCAGTGACAACCATTCTCATAGTCGCAGTGCGCTGCCTAATATGAGAAAGACAGGCGATGTGAAAGCATCGCCTTTTTTCTTTCTATCATACTCACTGACGAAATCCCCCTCATTACGTTACAATAGATGTATCAAGCTAAATGAGGAGTGAGTATGACTCGCCGTAAGAAATCCAGAAAGCCTGGGCCCTTAGCTCCGGCGAAAAAGCCAAAAGACACCAGCGTCAGCGTTGACAGTAGCCGTGGTAAAAAGAAAGGCAAGGGCCTTAAACCCGGCCAGCGCCATTCGTCGACCGCTACCAAACAAAGTGCCAGTCAGTCCGGATCACAACAGCCAGATCCCCGCAAAGGCAGTCGTCGCAAGATCCCTCTGGTATCTGTTGCGTCAGCTGCTACCGTCAGTCAACTGACGCCGGCGGAGGAATTGAAGCGCCTTGAGCAAGACGAAACCTTGCAAGCATTAGTAACTCGTTTTGAGCAAGGTGAGGAGTTAAGCGATGCCGAACAGCAATACCTGGATGAAAAATCAGAACGCTATGAACAATTAGCGACCGAACTGGGTATTGATCTGGAAGACGATGACGACTGGGACGACGAGGAGTATTAATGTCTACAACTGTGATAATAGTCATTTTACTGGGGGTTGCCATCATTGCTGCCCTGGCGGTATACGCCAATAAGCTGTTACGGCAGTTAAAACAACAGAATCAAATGCGACAGGATGCGGTGCAGAAGCGTATCGACCGCATTGATGAGAGTGTGATTACCATTGCTAAAGCAATGCAGCAGGATCAATGCCCCTTGTCCGAGGGATGTTTGCGTATTGTTGTATTGCTTGATCATCGACCCGACTCGGTTGAGTATGATTACTCACAAGATTATCCGGCAATGCATGAGATGTACGATAAAATTAAGCATATGCCGACGCATGAAAATCGCAAAAAGTTTCCGAAAAAGAAAATTCGTGAAATGGACAAAGAGCGAGAAGGGTACGAGGCGAGCATGAAAGAGCGTATCCTGGCAGACGTTGATCGCTTGTTACAGCGTTTCGTCCAGTAATGGAGTGAACCATGGCATTTTTTAGTGGCATCAGGGAAGACATTAAAAGCGTTTTTGATCGCGATCCGGCCGCGCGCAATACAATGGAAGTTCTGTTTCATTATCCCGGTCTGCATGCCATCTGGTTTCATCGCATCAGTCATAAATTGTGGTGCTGGCGACTTTACTGGCTAGCACGCTTTCTATCCAATATTGCTCGCTGGCTAACCGGCGTTGAGATTCACCCTGGTGCCCGTATCGGGCGCCGTTTCTTTATTGATCATGGAATGGGTGTGGTGATTGGTGAAACGGCGGAGATAGGCGATGACGTCACGTTATACCATGGTGTAACCCTAGGTGGCACCAGTTGGAATAAAGGTAAGCGTCATCCGACCCTTAAAAACGGTGTGGTGATTGGTGCCGGAGCGAAAGTGCTTGGACCGTTAGTGGTCGGAGAGCAAGCTCGCATTGGTTCGAATGCGGTGGTTGTGAGAGACGTGCCGGCTAAAGCGACCATGGTTGGTATTCCGGCTCGAGTGGCAAAATCCGGCGTTGACCGTGAAACATCAGAGCGCCGCGAAAAAATGGCCAAAGCCTATGGCTTTGATGCCTATGCCATCGCAGCGGATAACCCTGACCCGGTAGCAACCGCGATTGGGCGTATGCTGGACCATGTTGATGTACTTGACCAAAAAGTTGCAGACCTTTGCCAAGCGGTGAATAAGCTCGGTGGGGATGTTTGCGGTAATATTCCGAAAGTTGATGTGGAAGATGTCGAGTTTTTGGAAGAAACGGTTCGCGCCGCTGAGCGACGCGAACACCAACAACGCGATGACCGTTAATTCTTCAGGTTAAAGCGCTCGATCAATTCATAAAGCTGCTTAACGGTATCCTCAAGCTGTATGCTTGAGGACTCCGTATGTTCTGATGTTTGTTGCGTTTGCTTGGCAATGTCAGATATTTCCGTAATTTGCTCACTGATGTGCTCGGCAACACCACTTTGCTCTTCGACAGCAGAGGCCATCTGCGTTGACATCGCGGCAATCTGCTCGATCGCTTGAGCGATTTCAGCGAGTGCTTCATCTGCCTTACGGACTTTTTCAACACCGTCGGCCGCGGTCTGTTCGCCTTCTCGGGATACCTCAACCGCGTCTTTCGCACGTTCCCGAAGCTTAGCAATGACCTGATGGATACTGTCGGTCGATTGTGTCGTTCGTGATGCCAAATTGCGCACCTCATCCGCGACCACCGAAAACCCTCGTCCATGTTCGCCCGCTCTGGCCGCCTCAATCGCCGCGTTTAAGGCCAGTAAGTTGGTTTGGTCGGCAATGGAAGAAATCAGGTCTGCGGCTTCACCAATGGCGCCGGTGGACTCGTCTAATGCCTGCACAGTCTGAGCTATTTGTTCGACCGCTTCGTGCAAGCCTTCGATGACCTTACTGGCTTCGCGAGCGAGCGTAACACTGCGTTCAACATTTTGGCGCGCTACATCCGCCTGGCTGGCGTTTTGTTCTACCGTACGAGCCACTTCCTGGATAGCCGTTGCCATTTCGGTCATGGCGGTTGCGGTTTGATCGGTTGCTTCGGTCTGCCGTTCAACCTGAGCGTGGCTGCTGCGCGCTTGTTGTTGGGTATCCTCGGCCACCTTAAGGATGCCGCCGACGGCATCTTTTATGCGCGTTAAGGCGGTATAGTTTCGAGCCGCTTCACTGTGTAGCACCATGGCCAGCTGCGCTTCTCGACCGTGACGAGGAAAGTACGTCATACCGACTAACTCAGAATCAAACGCCTCCGGACGACTGTCCAGCAAGCGCTGCATCATGGCGCTGACATAGCGGTTATAAAGCCCTGAGGAGACCAGAGTGCCGGCCAATACTACCGCCGCCGGTATGCTTCCGGCGAGCCCGGCAACGACACCGGTGCTGATCAGGCCGGGAACCAGTACCGGTGATAAATCACGAGCGCTCATCGCCAGGCGCTTTATCAGTGGCAGCGGCGGCTGCCCGTTATTGATGCGTTCATAGATGGCCATCGCGCGACGTTTACGTTCATCGGTCGTAGGTACCCGAACGGATTCAAAACCTTTGGGTTTACCGTTTTCCATGATCGGCGTAACGTAAGCACTGACCCAATAATGATCACCGTTTTTGGCGCGGTTTTTCACCAACCCCATCCAGGGCTTGCCCCGTTTAATGGTTTTCCACATGTTTTCAAAAACGGGCGCCGGAACGTCGGGGTGGCGAAGAATGTTATGAGGTTCACCAATCAGCTCGTCTTCAGAATAGCCGCTGATATCGATAAAGTCCTGGTTACAGTGGGTAATCACCCCTTTGAGGTCTGTCGACGATACCAGTCGATAGTGAGCGGGGATCGGCTTTTCTTTCTGTGTAACTGGACCAGTGTCTCTCATAATTTCGCGCTTATTGATTGAAAAATCTGAACAAAAATTGATATAGATTATTATCGGCTAAATGGCGTGATTGTTTAAGTCATTAGGCATAAAAAAACGCCGTGCTATACCAGCACGGCGTTTTTGGAATTCTATATTTCGGCGTTCTTACATAGGAACGACGTTTTCAGCCTGAGGACCTTTAGGACCTTGTGCTACGGTGAAAGAAACTTGTTGGCCTTCAGCCAAAGTTTTGAAACCGTCAGCTTGAATAGCGCTGAAATGTACGAATACGTCTGCGCCATTTTCTTGCTCGATGAAACCGAAGCCTTTTGCTTCGTTAAAGAATTTTACTTTACCAGTAGTAGTAGACATGCTGATATTTCCTCGTAGTGCATGTAAAAAAACAATTGCTCAGAAACTTAGGTATTACTTGGACTTACAAAACGAGGTACAGCAAAAGGAGGACTTCGTACACAAATCTCAAATCAATAGCCGAATTTTCTCAGCACTTCCGAGTATATACCTTAAACAGAGTCTGTCAATGAAAAGCCAAATTATTTCAACCAGTTTCTGCTAATGTGGCGAAAGGTATCGGTTCCTGATTTATGCAGCCACTCGAAAGCTGCCATTTCAGACGTGATGATATCAACCCGATTATCCCGCATCCGTGCAATTGCTGTGTCCTTATCATTGGGTCGGCGGGAACCCACACAGTCGGAAGGAAGATAAACCTGATAGCCCTCGGCCTTCATGTCCAGCGCGGTCTGTAACACACAAACATGAGTTTCCATGCCCATGATAACGACTTGTTTCTTATTGTACTCTCGCAGCACATCTCTAAAACTGTCTTCTTGAAGGGCACTGAAGTGGGTTTTCTCAATCACGCGCGCTGATTCGATGATTTCCTGTAACGACGAAACCGTATAACCCAGCCCCTTAGGATATTGCTCAGTAATTAAAATGGGGATGTCCAATTGCAGTGCAATTTCTGCTAACCAGCGCATCCTTGATGTGACGTTATCGCGCTGATGAATAGCAGGCAGCAATTTTTCCTGGGCGTCAACGATGAGTAACACCGAGTCTTTGGCTGAAAGTAGCATATCGACCTCATTAGTAATGTCATTCAGCTTCTACCATACCGAAATTTTTGTCAGCGTCTATTCGCTGATAGTATGAGAAGCTCTGCCGACGGTCAAAAATTCTGCAATTGATTTGCAGTTTAGGCCTGGTGTGGCTACAATTCCGTGCTTTTCAGACCGACGCAAACTGTTCAATCTAAAAGGTGCTCCATGGCTTCTGTTCTTATTCTAATGGGCTCGCAGTCTGACTGGCCAACCATGCAAAAAGCTGCGCTCATGCTCGACGAACTGGGTGTCGACTGGGAGGCAAAAGTCGCCTCTGCGCACCGCACACCCGACTTACTGAAGTTCCACATGGAACAAGCGGAAGCTGGTGACGTTAAGGTGGTTATCGCGGGTGCTGGTGGCGCCGCTCACTTACCAGGAATGCTGGCGTCTCATACGGCGCTGCCGGTTTTAGGTGTCCCTGTTTCCAGTAAGCAGTTAAAAGGGCTGGATAGCCTGCTGTCGATTGTGCAGATGCCGAAAGGCGTTGCCGTTGGTACACTGGCGATTGGCGATGCCGGTGCGGCAAACGCCGGTTTGTTGGCGGCGCAAATTATTGGTTCCTTCGACAGTAAGGTACGTGAGGCCGTGCAGACGTTCCGCGCTAAACAGCGCGACAAAGTGATGGCCAATGCGGATCTGGAGTTACCGAAATGAACATACTGATTCTTGGTAATGGTCAGCTGGGCCAGATGCTTGGTAAAGCCGTCATTCAACAGGGCCACCAATGCTTGCTGTACAGTGATCGAGAACACAAAGTAATGGCATTAGCCAGCGATCAAAGTGTTGCTCTGTCATTGGAAGAAGCCAAGGACTGGGCTGATGTTGTCACCTGGGAGCACGAACACTTAGGTGAAGATCTTGTTGAGCGAACTCAGGATAAGTTTTTATTAAAGCCGGAACGCTTCCACCAGTTAACCGACCGTCGCACGCAAAAGGCGTTATGTGACGAGTTGTCGATCCCAACGGCACCCTGGAAGGCTTACCAAAACGTTGCTGAACTGCAAGCCATTCTGGGCCAATGTGAGCAGGCCGTTGTCATTAAATCGGCGCGTGGCGGTTATGACGGGAAAGGCCAGTGGCGCTGGAAGCCGGGGCAGGATATCGCTGCGATCGCCGAAGATGCGGGTCAGCACCCAGGCATCGTCGAAGATATGATTCCATTTACTGACGAAGTGTCGGTCGTTGCCGCGCGAGATCATCATGGCGAACAACGGGGCTACCCATTGACACTGAACGTGCATCGTGACGGTATCCTGGCTTACAGTATGGCCGGTGCACAGCAGTTCTCCGAGCAGCTGGAAGCGCTGGCACAGCAGTATCACCAAAAGTTGACCGACCACATAGACTACGTCGGTGTGCTGGCGATTGAGTTTTTTGTTGTGGGCGAAGGTGAACAACAACAATTGTTGGTTAACGAGGTTGCGCCCCGTGTTCATAACTCTGGCCACTGGACGATGAGCGGTGCCAACTGCGATCAGTTTAATTTACACATCCGTTGCATTACCGGGTTGCCGTTACCTGAATTTTTGGTCGCACCGACGCTGATGATTAATGCCATAGGCGTTGATGGTTTGCCGCATGTGCTGTGGGAAGCGTCTGCCGCTGATTGCCACTGGTACGGAAAAGCGCCACGTCCGGGCCGCAAGGTTGGTCATGTAAACTTTATGATTGATACTTTTGAGCGTGGCCAAAAGCTCGCCACACAATGGTGCGACGAGCTGCAAAAACTGGCTTAGGCGAAGCGCTCTGCCAGCCACTTCTTCATATCCTGAACTTGCTCCAGACATAAAGAGTGAGGCATAGGGTAGGTTTGGTAGGTTACCGGATAGCCGCGCGAGGTTAAATCTTGCGCGGCTTTTTTACCCAACGACTCGGGTACCACAGGATCTTGTGTTCCGTGCTGGATAAGCAGAGGCAAGTCCCGGTTAGCGTCACTGGCTTTGATGTCTGACGCGGTAGCAAAATAGGTCGAGTGAGCCATTAAACCACCCAGCCGCTGTGGATAAGTTAATGCCACTTCGTAGCCAACCGCGCCACCTTGCGAAAACCCGGCAATGATAATACGTCGGCTATCAATGCCTTGTTCGATTTGCTCATCAATCAGTTGCTGCACTTGTGCCGCTGAAGCACGAAGCTGTTCACTATCGATTTTCCGATCAATGCTGATGTCGGTGATGTCATACCAAGCCGGCATCACCATTCCCTGGTTGATGGTAACCGGTAACTGCGGCGCATGCGGGAACAAAAAACGAATGTTAGCGTTTGGAAACTGCAGGTGCTCGGTCATCGGCACAAAATCGTTGCCGGAGGCTCCTAAGCCGTGAAGCCAAATAATAACGGCGTCTGCAGCGTGTTGTGGCTCGTGTTTAATGACTTCTAAAGCCATGATTACTCCTTCCTCTTATGCGGCCCGATAGCTGCCAAGCCAGCGCACTTGATTCAATTTGCCCAGCTGTTCGACAGCCTCTTTGATGTGTGGCTGGTCGATGTGGCCGTCAAAATCAATGAAAAAATGGTATTGCCCAAATTTACCACCGGTTGGTCGCGAAACGATGGATGTCAGGTTGATTCCACGGCGGGCAAAGACCGAGAGGCTGTCGACCAATAGCCCCGGGTGATCATCATCGTCGACCAGCAAGACACTGCTTTTCCATGGTAACTTGTCGTCAAACCGCGGTGTTGTCTGGGATGCGGACAATAGCACAAAACGGGTTTCATTATGAGCGATATCGGCTGCTCGCGGTTGTATCACATGCAAGTCATCCGGACACGGCAAATGTGCCGGAATCAGCGCTGCCGCTGGAGACAGCGCATTTTGTAGCTTAATCAGTGCTTCGCTGTTACTGCTGGTGTGGATAATTGGCAGATCCAGTTGCTGTAAAGCCTGGCGGCACTGGCCTGCCGCGACGAACTGAGCCCAAAGGTGTTCGGGCTCTTCACGGTTGGCGACCACCTGAAACTCGACCGGAAGCTTGGTTTCTGCAATGATCCGTAATGGTTTGGCGACGAGACTGTCGACCACGGGAGAAACGAAGCCTTCACTTAGATTCTCGATGGGCACTAAGCCCAGCGTCGTTGAGTTAACGACGTTTAGCACTGTATTCAGGTTATCGACCAGTTCAATATCGGCAGTAATGCCCTTATCCCTTGCCAGACGCTGCGCGGCCAGTTCAGAGAACGTGCCGGCAGGCCCCAGTGTGGCAATTTTTATAGCCTGTGTGTTCATCAGTCCTTTTTGTACCTCTCGAACCACGCCAGTGTGTGCTCAATTTTCGCAATCATATTCGATGGACGATACGTTACCCCGTGTGAAGCGCCCGGAACCCGAACCATAGCGGTATCGACTTTGCGCAGTTGCAGCGCCTGATAGAATTGCTCGGTTTCGGAAATGGGGGTACGGCGGTCGTTTTCACCGGTGAACAACATTACCGGGGTAGTGACATTACCGACCAGAGACAGCGGTGAGCGTTCCCAGTAATGTTCCAGTTGCTCCCACGGCATCCCCGGGAACTGGTTGTGGATCTGACCCATTGAACTATCCGCGGTCAGAACTTTACTCACCCAGTTAATGACCGGGTTAGTCGCGGCTGCAGCATTAAAGCGGTCGGTCATACCTACGGCGTAGGCCGTTGCGATACCACCCGCTGAACCTCCGGCAATAAAGAGGTTGTTATCATCAATAAAGCCTTTGTCGATAAGCGCGTCAATGCCACTCATGTGGTCGGCAAAATCATAAGGTGAGGAGTAGTTTCCATCTAACAACATCGCAAACTCTTTACCGTAGGACGTGCTACCGCGGTGATTGACATAAAGTACCACGTAGCCCTCAGCGGCATAGCGCTGATGTTCCGCCGCGAAATGCGGTCCGTAGGACAGGTGAGGGCCACCATGAATTTCCAGCAGTAAAGGGTACTCTTTATTTTCGTCAAAGTTTGGCGGAGTAATGTACCAACCCTGGATCGTTTGGCCATCGTAACGGGATTCAAACTCAATTTCATGGACCTCACCAAGCTGACGATGAGCCAGTAGGTCTTCATTCAGTTGCGTTAAAGAAACCGAAGACGCTCCTTGTTGTTGGAAACCCACATCGGCCGGGCGGTATGGTGTGCCGCGGGTATAGGCAACAGACCCATCCAGCGCTGCGCTAAAAGAACCCATGGTGTAGGGGCGGCTGACATAGGTGCCACCGACGTCGTCCGCACGGCGTGTCAGAGTGTCGTCGAGAGTGATCGTGGCAATGACATTTTTGCCGCGATCAGCAAATTGCACGGCAATCTGCTCTTCACCGTTCCACTGTGGGTTGCTAAACGAACGGTCAAGATCAGCTTGCAGTTCGCGCGCCGAACGATCGTCCCAGTTCATAACCCACAGCTGGTTTTTATGGTACGGCACGGGTTCATTCCCGCTGTGCAGATACAGCAGGTGTTCACCATCCGGGGAAAATTGAGCAGAACCTTCCTGACCGGGTAGATCGGTGATTTGAGTCAGCGTTTTATCGCTTACCGATACCGCGAACAGGTCGCTTTCGTTCACTTGATAAGCCCAGTCCTCGTGGCGGTTGCCGGAAAAAACAATGTGCTCGTCATTCTCAGACCAGGTTAGCGGTCCGCGGTGACTGAATTCACCTTCGGTTAATTGCCGCGCCGTGCCTCCCAAAGCAGGTACGACAAACACCTGATTGTGAGATGGCTCAAGAATGCCGGCGCCATCGCGCTGATAGTAGGTCTCTTCTACCACAATGGTACTGTCTGCCCATTTCGCCCCTTGAGGTTTTGCAGGCATTTTTACCGATTTCTCAAACTCCGTCGGCCCGGCTTTCACGGACATCATAAAGGCGATCTGTTGATCGTCGTTAGACCATGCCAGACTGGACGGCGATTCATGCACGTTGGTGACCTTGGCAACCTTTTGTTCATTTATCCAGTACACATGGATTTGATTTTGCTCGTTGCGGTTGGAGGTAAAAGCCAGTCGGCTACTGTCATTTGACCAGCTCAGGGCACCGTAGCTATGACCATCATCAAAGATGGGTAATGCCTTGCCGGTTTCCGTTTCAACCAGCCATAAAGAACGACGGGTTGAGTCTTTCATATCGTCAAAACTGTTGCGGATATAGGCAACGTAGCGACCATCCGGTGACACTGAAACTTGATTGGCGTATTCCAACTGGAAAATATCTTCGGATTTAAACACCTCGGCGGACAGTTGCGGAGCAACGACGCCCAGGCTGAGTGCGATAGCAGATGCTTTCAGCCACATAGTAATACCCTCATGAACGGTAAAAGTTTTGTTAACGTTACTGAAGCCGCTGACGAAGTGCAAAGACTTCCGTTAAACTCGCAGAAAATTGCGGTAAACTCGCTCATAAGAATAAGTCGAAGACGGACAACCATGAACTACAGAGCTACGCGCGCAGAAATCAGCACCAAAGCGCTTCAACACAACCTTGACTGGATTCGTCAGCACATTGATGCCGGACGACTGTTGGGCATCGTCAAAGCCGATGGCTACGGCCACGGTGTGGGGTTAGTCTGTGAAGCGATCGACACTAGGGTGGATGCTTTTGGCGTCGGTTTTACCGATGAGGCACTGGCATTACGAGACGCGTATCCGCAGTCGGATAAAACGGTGCTGATCCTGGAAGGCTGCCAAACTGACAACGAACTCGCCCTCTGTGCACAACACAATTTCAGTACCGTGGTTCATTCGTTGCACCAGCTCGAACGGCTTGAACGCGCGCGGTTGCCGCGACCGTTAGAGGTTTGGCTAAAAATCGATACCGGAATGCACCGATTAGGCATTGAACTAAGCGATACCGGTCGGTTTATTACACGATTAAAGGCAACTGGTAATGTGGCTAAGGTGGTATTAATGTCACATCTCGCCAATGCCGATACCGGCATGCCGCTGAATCATTATCAACGTCAGCAGTTTGAAAAAATAAAGCAGCAGCATCCAGGCTTTGAGGTTTCCCTGCATAACTCTGCGGCGACTCTCAACCCGCAATTGCGTGGCCAAATCGGAGCCGATGAGTGGGTAAGAGCCGGGCTATTGATGTATGGCGTCAACCCGTCAACGTTAACTGATATACAACCGGCACTGCTGCCGGCGATGTCGCTGAAGGCGCCGGTTATCGCCATTCATGACCTTAAAAAGGGTGATTCGGTGGGCTACGGTAGTGCCTGGATCGCTCAGCAGGACACGCGTATTGCGACGGTAGCCATTGGTTATGCGGATGGTTATCCACGCCAATGTGTTAATGGCACACCAACGGCGCTACGTGGTGAAATCGCGCCGTTGGTCGGTCGTGTTTCGATGGACATGATCACCATCGACATTACTCACATTCCGTCAGCCACCATCGGTGATGATGTCGAGCTTTGGGGGCAGCAGGTCGATGTCAGAGAGGTTGCCGATTGTGCCAATACCATTTCATGGCACTTACTCACGGGCACCAGTGTACGCGTTCCAAGGCTGAGTGTTTAATTCCAGACCAGAATCCGTTGCCTCGTCAAATTCGACAATCGCATCGAAGTTACGACGTATGGCCTCTATCGTTGTGTCGGGCACCTCTGATTGTACTGCTCTGATACGCCCGAGAATAGGGTGGTTGGGCTGCCCGGCTTGCTTGTGGGCCGTCTCCAGAGAAAGTCTCATGCTGACGCTAAAAAGTAAGGCCGAGTCGCGCGCAAACGATTCCAATTTTGTGTAAGTATAAGGGCGGATAGCGTTCAGTAGCGTTTCCTGCCCGATTTTATTCGCGTAAAACGTAAGTTCCTGGGCTATGTTACGTTGGTATGTTTTGGGCTCAAACATCGCTACCATGTAGTCGATGGCTGCCTGAGGGTTGGTGAAATCGTAATTTGGCGGGTTGACGTCGGGGCTTTCAATGCCACTTGTCAGTGCCGTCACCTCATACAACGCAGACAGCAGATTATCAATGTCTTGATCGGTAAGACTCCAATCGTCATCAGCCACTGTAGGGAAGCTGAGCAATAACAGGGTGATCATCAATACAATGGTTTTCATCACTGGCTCCTTGAAATAAAGCGTTCAGTTTAGTTGCCAAACGGATTTCAGTCGTTAACACTCAGCGTATTCAGTTGTCGGTCATAACGCACAATAAGGCGAGGAAATCGAATGAAGCGAATCGTAGGACTTTTTACCACTATGGCTCTGCTGGCGGGTTGCCAGCAGGTGCAGTCAGAACACGTCAGTAGTCCGGACATTGCGGTTATCAATGCCAACGTGGTCACCTTTAACGGCAAAGCGGCACAACTGCTCAGTGAACGTGCGGTCTATATTGAGAACGATCGTATTCAGGCGGTAGTACCCATGGCGGCAGCACGGAATCTCCCGGAGAGCACGCGGCTGATTGATGCCGCTGACGGTTATGTGCTGGCTGGCTTTACCGAAATGCACGGCCATGTGCCTCCGGCTACCGACTTTGGCGATCTGCCCAGACGTTATGCTGACGATATGTTGTACTTGTACGTTGCCAACGGTGTAACCACGGTGCGTGGCATGCTGGGCTATCCGCACCAACTGCAGTTAAAGACCGATATCGCCGAGGGGCGCCGGCAGGGCCCGACGCTGTATCTTGCCGGGCCGAGCTTTAATGGCAACAGCATCGAATCCGTCGAGCAAGCAACGCAACGGGTGATTGAACAGCGCGAGCAGGGTTGGGATTTATTAAAAATCCACCCGGGGCTGACGTTAGCTGAGTACCGGGCTTTGGCCAGAACCGCACGCGACAGTGATATGGATTTTGCCGGGCATGTACCGAAGGATGTTGGCCTGAAAGTGGCGTTGGAGGAAGGACAGCGCACTATTGATCACATGGATGGTTATTTAGAGTTTGTCGATGCTCTGGAACGACCCATTACTGAGCAGGAGCTGGCTCAGCTGGTTGATCTAACCTTGCAATACGATGTTGGGGTGGTGCCAACGCAAGCCTTGTGGTCGACGCTGATTGGTGCTGAAGATCCACAACAGCTGGCGCACTATCCAGAACTCGATTTGGTGCCGCCGTCCGTGCGTGAGGGCTGGCTGGGTTACTATCAGCAGCCAAGCATGGGTTACTTTAATCAGGACCAAGCCGATGTACAGCAACAAAATCGGCAAGCATTATTGAAGGCCCTGCATGACGCTGACGCGAAATTGATCTTTGGCACCGATGCGCCGCAGCTGTTCAGTGTGCCGGGATTTTCTATCCATCATGAAATTCGCATAATGCAGCAAGCCGGCATTCCATTGGAGGCCATTTATTATTACGCCACGGTCGCCGCGGGTGATTATTTTGCCGAACAGGATCGTTTTGGTCGTATTGAGGGCGGCCATAGGGCTGACTTTATGGTGCTCTCCGAAAATCCTCTGGAAGACGCGGAAGCCTTAAGGCAAGTACTTGGGGTGATGGTTAGAGGAGAATGGCTGTCACGTAATGATATTGATAAAAAACTGCAGGAAATACGCGCGGCCTATCAGTAGGCCGCGCTAACACAGTTAGTGCTTACTTATTTAGCTGATGAACCCATTCCGTCAGCAAGCGAACACCAAAACCTGTTGGTCCAGCCGGATGAATGCCGGTTGGGCTGCTGACCATAGCGTCGGCCGCCATGTCAATGTGAATCCACGGTGTATCACCGGCAAAGTGCTTGAGGAAAGCGGCACCGGCCTGAGTGCCCGGAGAGCCAATGTTACGAATATCCGCCAGCGGACTGTCGATGATGCCGGGATAGCCTTCTAATGGCAGTTCCCAGACTTTCTCATCGGTAATGTTACCGGCTTCGATGATGGCTTGACGCAAGTCATCGGCGGAGGCAAACATCGCCGCATAACCGGTACCCAAAGCGCCGACTTTAGAACCGGTAAGGGTTGCGATATTGGCGATAGCTCGCGGCTTAAAGGTTGCGTTGGCGTACCAGTTACCGTCGCCCAGGATCAGGCGGCCTTCGGCATCGGTATTGGCAATTTCAACCAAGGTGCCGTCACCGGCCTTAACCACGTCACCGGGCAGTGTCGCAGACCCTGAGATCAGGTTGTGTGACAACGGGGCAATGGCGACCACATTCACCGGAGCTTGTTGCTTGGCCAGTGCCATGACTGTACCGATAACCGCTCCCGCACCGGCTTTATCGGTTTGCATACGCAGAATCGATGACGAACTGGTTTTCAGGTTATAGCCGCCAGTGTCAAAGGTGTTGCCCTTACCGACCAACGCGATAGGCGCGTCATCACTGCCTTTGTAGTGTGCTGCGAGTAAGTATGAACCGTGTTGGCTGCCGGCACTGACACTTTCCAGTAAGCCCATGCCCATTTCTTTGACCTGCTCCGGCGTGATCACCGTGATGTCAATGTCCAGGTCCTGCATCGCCTGCTGCGCTAATTTTACAATCGCTTCAGGGTAGCCATCGCTGCCCGGCAGAGCGGTAATGTCACGCGCGACAAACACACCTTCGGCGATAGCACGGAAGTTCTGATAATGTTTTTCGGCAACTTTAGGTGACTGAGTCACCCAGTGGTAGGTCGTTTGTGGGCGAGCTTTCGGCTCTGACTGGTAACGGTCAAAACGGTAATTACGCAGGTCGATACCGTGTGCCACCTGGGCGCTGATTTCTGCGGCAACGCCGGGGTTTGTGATCAAGCGTGTGTCAAAAACAACGTCGCTGAGCTCCGGTTTTAGAGCTGCCGCAATCGCGGCTCCCAGTTTCTCAGCTTTAAAACGTGACAGTTCGGCCGGGTTACCGACGCCCGCCAGCATCAGGTGGTTCGCTTGAGTTCCGGCGGGAGCCACCAAGGTCACCAGTTGTGAGGCGGCTCCGGTAAAGTCTTCAATTTCAGCAGCCCGGGCAACCGCCTGGTTTTGCTCACTAGACCAACCCTCGACCTCAATCGTTTGATCTTCAGCAACAAACACGACCCGAGTCGATGCTGTTGCATTGTCATCGGTAAACCGTGTCTGGGTCGACAGATAGTCGCTGGCCATTGCAGGCAGCGCCAACGCGGTTGATATCGCCAGTGTCGAAATGGCTCGTTGAATCGACATAGATTTTCCTCTTGTTTTAAGACAGATTGTTTACGTTACTATAACGATCTGTAGCTAACCGACAAAGTAGATAAGCCCAAAGGCTGAAAAAAAGCGATACGGTCCATGTTATTTAAGACGTTGACCCCTGCGTTTGACGTAAAACCAAACGCCAGAAATGGGCAAGACAATGAGTGCAAGCCCTGACAGCAGGATGACGGCTAGATAAAGACTGCCGCCGATAGCAGCCACATGGGTGGGATAAATCATATTGGAAACTCGGTTACCCAGTGCGGTACTGCGTTCGTCAATGACCTTAGCGACGGTGCCGGAAGGGGTAAACTGCAAGTAATTGCGTCCGTTCGGATGCCACTCAGTTTGGTGTTTGGCCCGAATTTGCGGCTCTTCTAAATACAGTAGGCGCGCTTCAGCCGTTGGCAATGCCTGCTCGACCAAGGCTAAACGCTGCGACCAATTGCTGGCTTGTTTGTCCGGTAGGGGCGGCAAGGAGTGCTGTTGCGTTTGCGGGAACAGACTGACCAACACGGACTTCACCGGAGCCGCGTACATAATTGCGGTACCGGTAATGATCACGATAACAATCGGAACAAACAGCGTCACACCGATAAAGCGATGTAACTGCCAAAGAGTTTGCATACCGCGTTTGCTAAAGGGGTTAAACCACCGTACCGAGAGAGCTCGACTGAAACTGCCGCGTCTGGGCCACCAGCGCACAATGCCGGTAGTGATAAGCGCAATACTGAGTAAGCCGAGAATGCCTAAGATATCTTTACCCAGCTCATTCAGCGCCAAGTGATGGTGCAACTCGACCAGCCAGCTCATGGTATCGCCTAAGTAATGGCGCTCTAACAGGAGGGTGCCATTGGCGTCATAGTAGTAATGGGTTTTTTCAGCATCAACCACTTCGAACCAGGGGCGGTCAGCGGTTGGCATCAGTGCGTAGCCGCTGGAGAATCCATCGGCAATAGTGCCCGCTGCGGATACCGAAACCGGTTCAGCTAATGCAAGTTGGGGATAAAGCAGCATCAGCAACTCATTTTTGTACAACAGTAACGAGCCGCTGATAGCCATTAACAGCATCCACAGGCTGAGCGTTAAGCCCAGCCAGCGGTGCCATTGTGTTAAGTTGGGTGTTACCAACGGTAATTCCAGTTAAAGCTGACAGTTCGACCACGGCCAGCGAAGTTACGAGTATCACCGCCGACGGTTTGTGCGTAGTAGGTAAAGTAAAACTCATCCAGTAAGTTTTCGACACCCACCGAGAAGTTACCCAAATCACGTGTTTCGATAAGTACAGACGCATCAACGGTGTTATAGCCGTCAAAGTTGTTGATGGCTTGCTCACCACTGTAAATATCGCGGTCAAACAGTTTATTCCACTGTACTTTCGAGCTTACCATACCGGTCCATTGTTGCGACCAGTATAGGTTAGCGCGTTTTGGCGCGATGTTACGGCCACCCAGTTGCGTGTCGACAGAGCCATCATCGTTGCTGTCGTATTCGCCGTCAGTATCCGCGTAATTTAAGCCAAACGCGGTATCGTTCGATAGTGCGTATTCGGCACTGAACTCAATACCGTCAATTTCGGTTTTTTCACGCATAACGCTGTAGATGCCATCTGCGTCAGCTTGCAGGCGTGCGCCCAGGTCAGAATCAGAGCGGAAGTAGCTCAATGAGGCGCTCAGCGCGTTATCACGATATTCAACGCCGATCTCTTGGTTATCCGCAATCACCGGCTGTAAGTCTAAGAAACTGTTGATGCTAAGACCCGGTGTCGAAATACCGCGCAACACACGACCTACGTCCGGCATGCTAAAGCCTTCTGAGTAGCTGGCAAAAACGCGCAGTTCATCGGTCAGTGCGTAGACGGCACCCAGGTTGGGTAGCAGATCGTTAAAGCTTGGCTCGCCGCCTTCAACGAAGGTCGAGTTATAGCCGGCCAGGGTGGTGAAATCATCCACGTTAAGTTTGCCGTACTCGTAGCGCAGACCACCACTAAGGGTTAAGCCGTTGGCCTGGTAACGAAGTTGCGCATAAGGCGCCCAGTTCTTGAATTCTGTCTCTGGTACCCATTTACGACCGGTCTGAGCCAGCTCCTGGAAGGTGGTGTCGTTCAGGTAATCCAAACCGGCACTGACGGAGAACGGCGATTGTTGGATGTTGTTCCAATTCATCGTTACCCGGGAACCGTACTTGCGCGAATCGTTACGTGATTGGTCAAACAGGTTATCGCCATAGGCCGGATCCTGAAACACGCCGTAGGTACCGCCGCCGTATAGAGCAGAGAAGTCCTGTAAGAACAATTGCCAGTTCAGCTCGGCGTTTAGAAAATCGGTATTGTTGTAGGTCAGGCTTGAGGTGGTGACCTCGTTCTCTGGTGCATCACCCGGTTGTTCACCTTTTACCGAAACCGTTGGAATGCCTTCAAGGCGGTTACCGCCCAGCGAACCGTAGTCACCGTTGCCAGCCATATCAAAACGGTTCAGCATCAGCTCCAGCGACTGCTGCTGGTCGATTTGGTAACCCAATTTGGCAAACACGTCGTAACTCTTGGAGTCCATGGTGTCGCCCTGTGTGGTGTCGACGCCGATAAGCATCCCGTTACCATCAACGTACATACCGGTATCACGGTACTGAACACCACCGACAAAGCGCCAATCCCCCTGCGCGTGGCGCAGCAGGTAACCGGCCTGGTAGCTGAGGCCTTCGGATACTTCAGAATCCGGTGCCATAAAACCGGCATTCATTTCGTGTGAGGTGCCGGCTTCGGCCTGTTTCGTGACGATATTGATGATACCGCCACTGGCGCCCATGCCCTGAATGGCGCTGGCGCCGTGAATGACCTCAACGCGCTCGATCATGAACGGGTCGATGGTCATGGCAGCACGAGAACCATTCCGCAATGGGTTTGACTGTGGCACGCCGTCAATCAAATACAACGGTTCACGTCCACGCAAGGTCTCGCCGGCACTGGTCAGCTTCTGACGTGAGGGCGAAAAGGCCGGGATCAGGTTGCCCAGGATGTCCGATAAGGATTGTGCGACCGTCATTTGCTGACGAATGTCTTCACCATCAATAACCGATACCGTTGCCGGAATCGCACTTTGTGGGATGCTGGTACGTGTTGCGGTGATTTTGATGGTTTCGTCGATATCAACGCTATCGGTCTGATTCTGCTGCGCCATCGCCGAGCTTGATAATGCGGTCAGGATTGCAAGAGAGAGTGTCTTCTTAAACATGAGAATCCTTATCATTTAAAAAAAAGTGCGACAATGATAACGATTCGCATTAAAGAGTCAATAAATGCTTAATACTATTTTTAATGGTATTGATCGACGTAAAAAACTCAGCCGCTATGGTAACCTTCGATATAGAACAATAAAACGCCAAAAGGAAAGCGAAAATGAAAGGGTTAACAAAAATTCTTTGTCTAACGGCTGCCGTCAGCGCACTGATCGGGTGTTCTGAAAAACCGGCACCGGAAACCGCGCAGCCGTCGCTCGAACAGAAAATTCGCCAAACCGCAGAACAGTCGCTGCAGGCTTTTAATATTCCCGGTTTGGCCGTTGTCGCCGTGAAAGACGGTGAAGTTGTCCTGGCGGAAGGCTTTGGCATCCGCGATATTGAGTCGCAGCAGCCGGTCACCCCAACCACCTTGTTTGGCATTGCCTCGCACACCAAAGCGATGACCGCCGCAGCGATGGCAACACTGGTCGAGCAGGGTAAACTGAACTGGGATGATAACGTCATCCAACATTTGCCAGAATTTAAACTGTCTGACCCTTACATAACCCGCGAACTGACCATCCGTGACCTACTTAGTCACCGCTCCGGCCTTGGGCTTGGCGCCGGCGATTTGATGATCTGGCCAAATACCGATAAAAGCACCGATGAGGTCATCGCCGGCTTAGCGAACGTGCCCATCGAGCACGGTTTCCGCGAACGCTTTGATTACAATAACCTGATGTTTGTAACTGCCGGCAAGGTCATCGCTGAAGTCAGTGGTATGCCATACCATCAGTACGTTGAACAAACCTTGTTTGAGCCAATGCAGATGGACGAAAGCACAATTGGCTTCTCGCGGATAGATGCCGGCAACGACAACGTCGCTGTTGGTACCATAGAAATGAACGGTGAGCTGCACCGTTTTCCGTTGGATTTTCTGGAAGATTTCGCCGCTGCGGGTGCAACGGCCGCCAGTGTTGATGACATGAGCCGTTGGTTATTGACCTTGTTGAACGAAGGGAAAACACCGACCGGTCAGACGTTGTTCAGCGAAGACTCATTGCATGATATGTGGCAACTGGTAACACCGTTGCCAGTGTCTGCAAAGGCTGCCGAGCAGGGCACTTACTTCCGCGGCTATGGGCTGGGTTGGTTCGTTAAAGACTACTACGGTGTTAAGCACGTATCCCACAGCGGCGGCATCCTCGGTATGTTGTCCTTTACCACGGTGATCCCCGAAAAAGAATTTGCCATTACGGTGATGAGCAATCAGCAGGCGTTTGGCGCGCTCACCGCTGTTGTCGAAGAATCGCTGGAATTAGTGCTGGGGACACCGGACAAAGACTGGGTAGCTAATGAGAGCAAAAAATATCATGAGTTTATTCAGAAAAAAGCTGAGTTCACCGTCGATGACGTGGAAGACCCTCAACCTGCGTTGCCACTCAGCCATTACGCGGGCCGATACAACGACGCCTGGTACGGTGACGTGGTGATTAGCGAGCAAGATAATGCCCTGCGCATTGATTTTACTCACACCGATATGCTGAAAGGCACACTCGAACACTACAACGGCAATACCTTTATTGTGCGCTGGGACGAACCGTTACTGGAAGCCGATGCGTTTATCGATTTCGACGTTAATCGCGATAATCAAATTAAAACCGCTAGCATGGAAGCCGTTGCCGATTTTACCGACTTCAGTTTTGACTTTCATAACCTGACATTGCAAAAGCAATAAGCAAGCTAACTCTGGACAGCGCGAGGGCAAATCCCTATAATGCCCTCGCTTTCCATAAGCATGCGCACCCGTAGCTCAGCTGGATAGAGCGCTGCCCTCCGGAGGCAGAAGTCATTCGGTAAATAGGCACAGTGGTTAGAAGTCAAAATTTGGAAATGCGCCCGTAGCTCAGCTGGATAGAGCGCCGCCCTCCGGAGGCGGAGGTCACAGGTTCGACTCCTGTCGGGCGCGCCATTTCCCTGGCGTGCAGCGATTTTCTCCTTTTCGTATTTATTCTAAAATCTTGTCTTTGATGTTTTTTCAGCGTGACAGCTAGCTGTTGTGACTGATCTTGCAGTGGCTCAGGGCTGTGACAAATCTGTGACAGATTTGTGCCACATAAAATTTGTCTTTGATCGATGAACGCAAAAAATGACCTTTAGCTTACTGTTTCGAATCTTGTGATTCAAAATATCCGCCAATAATGGACTGGAAACGAGTGAAATGCATTGTTAAGAATTGCGCCAATCAAATGTCTCTATCTCACGCATAAGCCTTTCCATGACAAGACCCGCGCTATAGTCTTGCAGCGCTTTTTCAAACTTATTCATCTCTTCTGTTATTTCTGCGGCCAAGCTTTCAGGCATTGATGGTAACTTCATTTGATACTCAAACAGAAACTTTTCAAATGTCGGTTTAAATTGCTTAAGGAATTTTTCAACTTGATCTTCTGTTGCTCCTGCTCGTGTCGTTGGTTCAGTAACCCCAGCGACGACAGCATCCCATAAAGCCTTCTCTTTGGCTGGAAATTGCACTACGTTACTCATAAGAAGTTCCTTCATTGGTTTCGTTTTTTTATTTATCCGTCTGCAGTTGTGTAACTCAGTGTGAATAAACCGGCTCATAATCAATTAGCTGAATTGATGGGTTTTAATAGCTCAAACGATTAACTAAGAGTTCCACTCATTTGCCTTATTCAACAATTCTTCAAGTGAGTTCACTAACTGGTCTCTTACCTTCACTTGCTCGTTTGATCCTAAATCCAAATTCTTGGGCACATGCTTTTTCAACATGGTCACCATTGGTTCTAAAACCTCTATGTATTGGTAGGGTTGCGCATCTAGTTTAGACAAGTGATTGAAAGGCTCGACAATTGACTTAATTGCCTTATTTAGCTTCTCATCAATCTCGCTAATCGGACGTGCTTTTTCGTTGAGGTTGGATCTTTGACTACCGGGCTTCAGAGTCTGCATCATCGATGGGTTCTTAAAGCCGCGACTTCGCGCAAAGTCGCGAAGATTCGAGTCACTAGACATCAGATCGGCAATTGTACAGGGAATGTCTTTGTTTCCATCATTGACAAGAATCTCGCGACTTATCAACCCAAAGAATTGTTCCTCATTATCTTTTGTTTTACTCTCGATCCTATCAAGTAAGTTGTTTCGCTCTTGCAAAGCCATGGTATCTTCGTGAACTTTTGTCGTTAATTCTAGCTGATTTGTAACTTTGCCTAACTCTTCTTGCTGTAAAAACAATGCCCTAAGAAGAATTAAAACAGTAAGGAACGTTAGAATAGGGTTTAAAATTCCACCGATAAAATCCCCTAATTGACTTAACTCAGCTCGATTGTATCCTCCCCAGCATGCGTAGTAATCTTCACAGCCGTAGTACCAATAAAATAGTCCGAGCGCTATTATAAAAACGAGGATAATCAAAAAAGTCAGGAAGCGAAACGTCATAATATAGAAGCCGTTTTCGCATCATATCGACTCGAAGCAAGCTTCCCCTCATTCAGGAGCTTCACTGCCTCGCGAATTGCATCAAGAGGCACAAAAAACCACTCACGAGGTTTAACGGCATTACCAAATCGGTCGGTGATTTCGAGGTCGGCTTGAGCTTCACGGAAAAAAGTATGAAGGACCTGCTCGGTTGCCCGTAAATTCATATTGTAGAGTGTGAACTCTGCAACGACTTCCACATCGGCTAGAAGGTAAGTGGGATCTTTCGCTGCGTTTGCAAGTCTTGCCTTGACGTTGGACTTAGTGACACCAATTTTATGAAGGTACGCTTGATGTTTGGATATTTCTGGCAGCTCTGATTTACTTCGAAGAACGTAAACGATTCCGGTTTTTTCGTATTCTGCAGGGTCCTCTTTGGTCTCAAATAGTGGCCCTAGAGATTCACCTGTTATTGCTCGCGCAGATTTATCTTTGTAGAGCGCAGCGCCAAAAGAGCGTAGCAGCAAATCGCTTTCCATTCCGTTAGAAAAAATTACGCGAGTTCGGGCATTATGATGGCCTTTTCGGTGTTCATATTTTTCTCCAACGCTGGCTACATAAGCTATAAGCCCAGAAAGAATAAAACTTTGTCCAGCTTTGATATCTGCAATTCCCTCAACCTTTCGAGTTTGTCTTACACCCGAATTGAGCTCTTCCTGTATTTGTTTGAACAATGGCTTATAGGCATCGAAGTCCTCGCACGGTTTACGTCGAGCCATATATTCGTTCGTGGATTGTGTCTTGGTTGAGGAGGTTACGTGTTTAATTTCAAAAATTGGATCGGCAACGTCAAGCAGATCGCTATCAAAAATGTCATCAAGCGATTTAGGTGCAGGCTTAGCTCTTTCTTTTGGTTCTGATGCGTCTGCTTTTGGAGAATTAGGCAGAATACCCTGTGTATCAAAAGACTTGAGCGATTCTAACACTTCGTCATCACTACATAAGTTTTTATATCGGGTAGCTAGCTTCGCTTCATGAATATTCGCCGTTTCCACAGTAGGTAAACGACCGTGCTCCTTTTGAAATGCTGCGACTTCTTCAAATACTGAGAAATATATCGAATCTTTACTTAATCGCGATGACTTCGAGGTCTTAACATCTAGAAGCCCCAAACTATCATCGGCAAGGACCTCATCAAGGGAACGCTTTGCCATTATTGCTCTCCTTGGTTGCGCATGCGCTCCCGCTTTTTATTGCGGATCCATTCCAGCGCCTCACCTAAACGGCGCTCTAGTTGGTTAGCACTTTCAAAACTAGGTGCTCTGCCATGATCTTTGGTAAATTCTTCAATCCTAGGCCAAAGTGCAATGGCTTCTTCCTCAGACATCTGTATTTTCTGAGTTTTGGCCACGCCATGAACTTTCTTGAGCACGTCGGAGGTTAAGCCCTTGCTAAGAACCTCATAGGCTTGCCCAAATGGGTTAATACTGTCAATTAGATCAACTGATAACTCGTTTATGTTGATAAACTTTCGGACCAACCCGACAAAGTTTTTAGTTCCTGCCTCGCGTGCATTGTCAGATGTTTCATCGGATGGTTCACCATTTCCTATCGAGGCCATGGCCATATAGGCAGCAACCTGTTGACGTACTGCTTCGATATCTTCATCTGTTTCGTTGGGTAAGTGCTCTCGAATCACACGGTTTACATAAGCATCCTGCACGAGTTCGGCTGGAACATCGTCATTAGCCATGGCCTTCATGACATCAGGGTTTTGGCATACTTTTGCGATGAGTTCATTCATCTCCTGCTCGATAACCGCTTTTGCGCGCTCAGACTTAGGCTCTTTTAACCCTTTAACACCGATTTTGATTTCTCCGGTTTCCGGATCTTCTTCGCCAAAGCCAGAGTTGTCGCCATCTTTCTTAGGTACAAACTTAAACTTAGGCGCAAGTGCCTGCTCCATTGCTAAGGAGACAGAAATTGCTTTCAACATCTGATTTACCGCTGCCACAACCTCATCATCTTCTGCTTTAGGCTCTGCAATAAGATTGGTAAAGGTTGCTAGCGTTTTGCCTGGGTGGTCTCGGGTAACTCGGCCGATTATTTGAATAATCTCTGTTAAAGAGCCTCGATAGCCGACTGTAATAGCATGCTCAGCCGGGGGCCAGTCAAAGCCTTCTTTTGCCATGCCAAGCGCAATTATAATATCTACTCGTGCCTGCTCAGAGGGACTGCGTAACGCTGCCTGTGTATTAGCCCCTTTTTAAAACGGACACTCATTAGTTAAGCGATAGGCTTAGACCTATCTTTAAGGAGTGTCTATGGAGCGCATTGAAATTATCACTGGCGAACAACGGCGTCGTCGCTATACTCCG
>Ga0208316_1000072_pt1 | contig 135235 bp, 134 predicted proteins | sample MalvireepMed_231_FD_184240 | JGI IMG/M metagenome (GOLD analysis project Ga0208316, IMG submission 184240) | Marine viral communities from the Global Malaspina Expedition - Malaspina viral metaG DeepMed_231 (SPAdes) (version 2) | ecosystem: Environmental > Aquatic > Marine > Oceanic | place... | reverse complement strand
CCACTGGACCGCGAACCTGCCCGGTGCGGTGCGCACCATCCCCAGCGCGCCGGACATCGCCCTGCCCATCGCCTTTCTGGGGGTGCTGTGGCTGTGCCTGTGGAAGGGGCGGGGGCGCTGGGCCGGGCTGCCGTTCGCCCTGGCGGTGCTGCTCTGGCCCCGCCCGCCCGCGCCGGACCTGTGGATCGGAGACGGGGCCACGACGGCGGGCGTCCGGATCGAGCGCGAGGCGATCCAGCTGCGCCCGGGGGTGCGGCAGTTTCCCATTGATCTGTGGTCGCAGCGACGGGGGCTGGCCCTTGTGGAGCCGGATGCGGACTGGATCGCCGACCGGTTTTCCCGCCGCCCGGCTGACAGCGGACCGCTGGCCCTGTGGTGGGGCGCCCGGGCGCCGGACGCGGCGCAGATGGCGGGGCTGTGCGCGTCGGCCGAGGTGGTGGCGGTGCGGGCCGAGGTGGTCGCCCTGCCGGACGCCTGCGGCCATCGGCTGGTGCTGGACGGGCAGGATTTCCGGCGCGGCGGGGCGGTGGAGCTGTGGCGTCAGGGCGGGGGCTGGCGCGGGGTCTGGACGCTGGACGTGCGCGGCCACCGGCCGTGGTCGCCTCAGCCGGGCTGAACGCCCCGCAGGCTCAGGATGGCGGACTCGATGGTGGAGCCGAGGATGACGCCGCCGATGACCACGGCCAGGCCGAAGCTGACGCCCGGGAACAGGGGCGGCAGGACCGCCGCCAGCATGATCAGGCCGGGATAGATGGCCGCCCACAGGGCCGTGTCGGGCGCCTCGCGCGTGATCAGCGGGCCCTTCTTCATCTTCATGAAGCGGGGCACGAACGGCTGCAGGGCCAGGAACGCCACCGTCACCACCGCGGCCGTGGCCACATAGCGCCAGGGCGGATCCGCGGGGCCGAAGATGGTGGCGCTCATGACCAGCACGGCCAGCGAGAACAGGGTGCTGACGGCCAGCAGGACATTGGGGTCGATACGCTTCAAGACTTCACCTTCACATAGGAACCGGGCGCCGGCTCGACGGGCTTCAGGGCGCCCTTTTTCGGATCGCGGGCCTCGACCCAGTCGCCCGCACGCTCATGCAGCCACGCGGCCCAGTGGGGCCACCAGGAGCCGGGGTGCTGCTCGGCGCCGGCCTGCCATTCCGCAAGGGTGTCGGGCAGGTCGGGGTTGGTCCAGTGCTGATACTTCACCGCCGCCGGGTGGTTGACCACGCCGGCGATGTGCCCGGAGCCCGCCAGCGTATAGGTCACCGGGCCGCCGAACAGTTTCGTCGAGCGATAGACCGAGTTCATGGGCGCGATGTGATCCTCGCGACTGGCCTGGGCGTAGATGGGCGTCCTGACCTTCGACAGGTCCACGCGGACGCCGCCGATCTCGAACTCGCCACGGGCCAGGGCGTTGGCGCCGTACATCTGGCGCAGATAGGCCATGTGCAGGGCCTTGGGCATGCGGGTCTGGTCGGCGTTCCAGAACAGCAGGTCGAAGGACGGCGGATCCTTGCCCATCAGATAGTTGCTGACGAAGAAGGACCAGATCAGGTCGTTGGCGCGCAGGGCGTTGAAGGTGTCGGCCATGGCGCTGCCCGGCAACACGCCGCCCGCCTCGTCCATCATGCCTTCGATCTCGTTCAGCCAGTGCTCGTCGGTGAACAGCAGGAGATCGCCGGCCTCCTCGAAATCGTGCTGGGCGGCGAAGAAGGTGCAGGCGTTGATCCGCTCGTCGCCCTTTGCCGCCATATGCGCCATGGCCGCGCCCATCAGGGTGCCCCCGATGCAGTAGCCGACGGTGTTGAGGCGATCCGTGCCACATTGCTCCATCACCTTCGAGGTGGCGCGGTAGATGCCCTTCTCCAGATAGTCGTCGAAGCCGAACCCGGCCTTGTCCACGTCCGGATTGACCCAGGAACAGACGAACACGGTGAAGCCCTGTTCCGACAGCCAGCGGATCATGGAGTTCGCGGGCTGCAGGTCCAGGATGTAGAATTTATTGATCCAGGGCGGGAAGATCAGCAGCGGAATGGCGCGCTGCTTGTCGGTGGCGGCGTCGTACTGGATCAGCTCGAACAGCTCGTCGCGCCAGACCACCTGACCGGGGCTGGTGGCCACGTTCTCGCCGACGCGGAACTTGCCGTAGTCGGCCTGGCTGATGGCCAGCTTGCCGCGACCGCGCTCCATGTCGGCGGCGAAATTCTGCATGCCCCTGACCAGGCTCTCGCCGCTGGTCTCGGCCAGGGCCTTCAGCGCCGCCGGGTTGGAGGCGAGAAAATTGGCGGGGGAGAAGGCGTCGGTCAGCAGCTTGGTGAAGAACTCGGCGCGGCGTTTGGTGCGCGGCTCCACGTCCTCGGCGCTGGCGATCAGGGCGTTCATCCAGTCGGCGGTGACCAGATAGGACTGGCGCATCACGTCGAACATGGGGTTGGCGGCCCAGGCCGGGTCCTTGAATCGCTTGTCGGGGGCGGCGGTGACCGGCACGTCCTCGCCGGCCGCCCGTCGGGCGGTGTCGGTCCACAGGGTCATGTAGCGGCCGAACAGGTCGGCCTGGGCCTGGAAGAGGCGTTCGGGGCGGGACGCGAGGCTGGTCATGACCGTGGTCATGGCGGGGCCCATGTTGAACGGGTCGGGCGACAGGGCGGCGGGACGCTCGGCCCGGGTCAGCGCCGCCTCGGCCAGGGCCGACTGGGCGGTCATGGCCGCCTTGGCGATGTTCAGGGACAGGGTCTCGAGCATGCGGCGCTGGTCGGCCCCGATGGCGAAGGGGTCGAGGGCGTCCGCCGGGGGCGGGGCGGGGGGCGCCTCCGGTTCCGGAGCCGGCCTGGGGGCAGACTTCGCAGCCTTCGATCGGGCCGCCGTGCGGGACGCGGCCTTTTTCGGCGCGGCCTTTTTCGGGGTGCGGGTCGCGGGCTTTTTCGGCGGCGTGGCCATGAACGGCTCCGTGCTGGATCGACGTCAGGCGGCGTCGCCCTTCCTCGCCGCCCCATGATGGCATATGACCGGGCTCAAGATGAACGCATCAGCGACGAAAATTCTGGCGATTTCGGCGGTTTGCGCGGCCCTCGGCGGCTGCAGCGCGCGCTTCGCCGCGCCCACGGAGGGCTCTTCGCCCCTGTCGGACCGGGTTGAGGCGCTGGTGGACGCCAACCGGACCTATCCGCGCTGGGCTGATTTTCCCGACGCGCCGACGGATGTGCCCGACGCCGCCGTGGTTGCGGGGCGGGTGGCCGGCCTGGACCAGACGGGCCAGAGCCTGAACCGCAGCGTCGCCGCCATCGACTGGACCCTGCCCGAGGATCCCGATGCCTGGGCCGGCGCCGTGCGCAGCCGGGTGGACGACGCGCGCATGAGCGTCGGAACCGCCCGCACGGCTGCTGAAGTGGAAGCCTTCGCCCGCGACCTGCGCGAACGGTCCGAGCCGCCGCCGCCGATCGACCCGCGCCGATAGGGCGTGTTTCGCGCCTGCGACCGAATCCGGCGAGGCTGCAGGCCAGACTGAGCTGGATGACGAGGCGTAATTGCACATGGCGGACGGCGGCATGGCGGCAGCGGTGAATTTCCTGGGCGTGTCGCGCTCCCTGTCCGGTCGGGCCTGGCGTCAGCGTCCGGCCGAGGCGGGCGTGGTGCGGGCGCACATGCAGGGGCTGGGGCTGGCCGAGCCGCTGGCCCGGGCGCTGGCCGCCCGGGGCGTCAGCGCGGATCAGGGCGAGGACTTCCTGAGCCCGACCCTGCGGGCGCTGTTTCCCGACCCCTCTAGCTTTCTCGACATGGACAAGGCCGCCGAGGTCATCCTGGACGCCCTGACGGCGGGCCGCAGCATCCATGTGTTCGCCGACTATGACGTGGACGGGGCCTCCAGCGCGGCGCTGCTGGTGCGGTGGTTCCGGGCCATGGGGGCGGACCTGCCCATCTATGTGCCCGACCGCGTGACCGAGGGGTACGGCCCCAGCCCCAAGGCGTTCGAGACGCTGAAGGCGAGCGGCGCGGATCTGGTCATCACCGTGGACTGCGGGGCGGCGGCGGTGGAGGCGGTGGCCCATGCCGCGACCATCGGCCTGAAGGTGGTTGTGGTGGATCACCACCTGATGCGCGAACAGCCGCCCGCCTGCGAGGCGGTGGTCAATCCGAACCGGCCGGGCTGCACCTCCGGCCAGGGCAATCTGGCGGCGGCGGGGGTGGTGTTCGTGCTGCTGGCGGCGCTGAACCGGGCGGCGCGGGCGCGGGGGCTGTTCGCCGAAAGGGCCGAGCCGGACCTGCGGCAGTGGCTGGACCTGGCGGCGCTGGGGGCCATCTGCGACGTCACCGCCCTGAACGGTTTCAACCGGGCGCTGGCCTGTCTGGGGCTGAAGGTGATGTCGGACTGGCGCAATCCCGGGCTGGCGGCGCTGCTGGCCGTGGCGGGGATGGAGCCGGGGCCGGCCAAGGCCAGCCACGCCGGCTTCATCCTGGGGCCGCGAATCAATGCGGGCGGGCGCATCGGCCGGGCCGATCTGGGCGCGCGCCTGCTGTCCACGGACGATCCGGTCGAGGCCGCCGCCATCGCCGCCGAGCTGGACGCCCTGAACCAGTCCCGCCGCGAGGTGGAGCGCGAGGTGACCGAGGCCGCCGTACGCAAGGTGGAGAGCCGGGGCCCCGACGCGCTGGACCGGTCCATCATCGTGGTGGAGGGCGAGGGCTGGCATCCCGGCGTGGTGGGCATCGTGGCCGGACGGCTGCGGGAACGCTGGCGCAAGCCGGTGGTCGTCATCGGGGTCGATCCCGCGACGGGCGTGGGCAAGGGCTCGGGCCGGTCGCAGCCGGGGGTCAATCTGGGTCGGGCCGTGCAGGCGGCCTGGGAAGCGGGCCACCTCATGGCGGGCGGCGGCCACGCCATGGCCGCGGGCCTGACGGTGGCGGGCGACCGCATCGAGGCCGCGCGCGCCTTTCTGGAAGCGGCCCTGGCCGACCAGCAGGCGGCGGCCGAGGTTCTGGACGTGGTGGATGTGGACGCGCTGCTGGACTGCCGGGCGGCCAACCGCGGTCTGTTTGAGGACTTCGAGCGTCTGGCGCCCTATGGGCCGTCGAATCCCGAGCCGCTGTTCGCCCTTGACCGGGTGACGGCGCGCGAGCCGGTGGCCATGACCGGCGGCCACGTGCGGTGCCGGCTGACGGCGGCGGACGGCGCCTCGGTCAAGGCCATCGCCTGGCGCTGCGCGGACCTGCCGCTGGGCCGGGCCCTGCTGTCGGGGGCCACGGGGCTCAGCGTGGTGGGTCGTCTGAAGGCGGATGACTGGAACGGGCGCCGGGGCGTCCAGTTCGAGATCGAGGACGCCCACGACCCCCGTCGCGAAACGAGCGACGATTTTTAGTCAGACCCCGCTTGCAACGTCCGGGAGGGGCCGCTATATCGCCGGCTCTCGCGCAGCGGTCCCTTCGTCTATCGGTTAGGACGCTAGGTTTTCAACCTAGAAAGAGGGGTTCGATTCCCCTAGGGACTGCCACGCGGGGCTCCCCGAAATCGTCAGATCGCACACCCGCTTCCGGGCCGCCCGGGCTGCGGCTCGCGGCCGTATTTCCGCGCGTATTGCGAACGCATCTCGCGTCCTGCGCGAAATTTTGGTTTCTCCCCCTCCCACGTTCATCGAACCGTGTTAAGCATGTTTCGTCTGCACACGATGTTCGCAGGCGGGGGGAGCATGTCAGCGTACGAAGTCGATGAGGATGTGACGGCCGAAACAGTCCGCATGTCCGGTCATGTCAAATGGTTCGACCCCGCAAAGGGGTATGGCTTCATTGTGCCCGATGATCCTTCGCTCACGGGCATGAAGGATGTGCTTCTGCATGTCTCCAGCCTGCGCGACCATGGCTGCGACGATGCGGCCGAGGGCGCGGCGATTACCTGCGACGCCGTGCGCCGGCCCAAGGGCTGGCAGGCCACCCAGATCGTGGATCTGGCCGAGCCCGCGCCCGGCCAGACGCCGGGCTACGAGGGTCTGCGTCGCTCCGCCAGCAACCTGGACACCCTGACCCGCCGCCCCGCGCGGCCGCCGGTCCAGGCCGACGGCCCCATGGAGCCGGCGACGGTGAAATGGTTCAACCGCGCCAAGGGCTATGGCTTCGTGGTGCGCGACGGCGATCAGGACGACATCTTCATCCACATCGAGACCCTGCGCCGCTGCGGGCTGGACGACCTGTTGCCGGGCCACACCGTGCGGGTGCGCTTCGCTCGCGGTCCCAAGGGCCTCGTGGTCGCCGAGATCGAACCGGCGGGATAGGCCGCATTTCCGGTTTCTTTCCGCGCGAGGCTGGTGCGTAATGCCGTCGTCGACCGCGTCACCTCCGGATATCGCCATGCACCGCCGCCTGTTTCTCACCGTCTTTATGGCGCTTGCCCTGTCGGCCTGCGCCCAGGCCGCGCCGCGGGACGACGCGGGCAATCCGCTGGAATCGCTGGTGGTGGTCACCGACACCGGGGAGCACGCCTTCTGGGTCGAGATCGCAGACACCGAGGAGGAACGCGGCCGGGGCCTGATGTTCCGCGACCCCCTGGCCGACGACCGGGGCATGCTGTTCCAGTTTCCTGACATGGCCGAGCGCGGCTTCTGGATGGAGAACACGCCCAGCCCGCTCGACATCGTCTACATCGACGATCAGGGGCGCATCGTGTCCATTGCCCGGCACACCACCCCTTTCTCGCGCCAGGTCCTGCCGTCCTACGGCGCAGCCAAAGGCGTGCTCGAGGTGCGCGCCGGCCGCACCGAGGAGATCGGCGCCGAGCCGGGCGACGTGGTGCGCCACCCCTTCTTCAACAACGCGGACTGACCGGACGCGCGCGATTGCAGACGGGCGATTGCGGGTCGCCCCGCGCCGTGCCTATAAGCCCCGCCTGATCGGAGCGTAGCGCAGCCTGGTAGCGCATCTGCTTTGGGAGCAGAGGGTCGCAGGTTCGAATCCTGCCGCTCCGACCAGCCTAAGCCGGGATGACGCCATGTCTTCGGCTGTGCGACGGGCGTGTCGGAGATCAAGGTCCGGTCCTGAGCGCGGACCTTTCGGCGCCTGCGTTACACGACGATGAGACGTCGCCAGTCAGGTTTCAGAAGTCACCCTCCGCCCGGACATGAATATTTCCCGGCGAGCAGGGCGCCCAATATGGGTCACTCGAAAATCAGCGTTTAACAGCCGTTCACACATTGGGCGGCTATATCGACGAATATTCTAACGCGCGATTTCGACATAAATGCCGGTATCGAGGCGCGCGGGATCGTAGATTTTACAAGAAGATCCGGTTCCTTTTCGCGTGAGTATCCATTTTGACCGCCGTGTTGAAACAGAGAACCGAACGCGAGCGTCTGGAGATGCTCGACTCCCTGTGCCTGATGGACCAGCCGCAGGAGCCGACCTTTCAGGAACTGACGCGGCTGGCCGCAGAACTTGCGAATACGCCGATCTCGCTGGTCACGCTCGTGCACGCCGAGACCCAGTGGTTCGCCGGCAGCGTCGGCGCCGCGGTGGGCGAAACCTGCCGCCTCGACTCCTTCTGCAGCCACGCCATCGAGCATCCGTATCAGCTGTTCTGGGTGGATGACGCGCTCAGGGATGAGCGCTTTGCGAACAACCCCTTCGTGAGAGGCGACCCCCATATCCGTTTTTACGCGGGCGTTCCCCTTGTGGTGAATGGATGTGCGGTCGGCACCCTGTGCGTGCTGGGAGCCGAGCCCAGGCCGTTTGACCCGGCGCTGGCCCACCAGCTGAAACGTCTGGCCGCCATCGCCGCCGCCGATCTGGATCAACGCCATCGCATGACGGCGGTCCGGTCGGCGCTCAATGCATCCGCCGACGCCCTCATCGACTGCGACGAGCATGGCGTCATCGTCAGCTGGTCCGACGGGGCTGAAACCCTGTTCGGCCGCGGCCGCGCGCAAGCCCTGGGGCAGAACGTCGAGATCATCATCCCCCCGGATATGCGGACCGCGCACGGTCTGGGCATGGCCCGGTGGCGTGAACAGGGCGGCGCCCGTCTGGGCCGCCGCCTCGAATTGCCCGCCGTCCGCCAAGACGGAAGCCCGCTGGAGATCGAGCTGTGGATGTCGGTGTCGCATCAGCAGGACGGAACCCGCATCCACGCCAACATTCGCGACATCTCCGAGCGCAAGGCGCAGCGCGAGGCGCTGCTTCGGGCGAAGGCCGACGCCGAGGCGGCCAATCTGGCCAAGTCGACCTTCCTGGCCAACATGAGCCACGAGCTGCGCACGCCCCTGAACGGGGTCACCAGCATGGCGGATCTGATGGCCGCGACCGGACTGACGGCGCGACAGCAGGAAATCAACGACATCATCGTGGCGTCTTCGCATCAGCTGAAAGGTCTGATCGGCGACATTCTGGATCTGGCGCGCATCGAATGCGGCGAGCTCACCCTGGTTCAGGAGCCCGCCTGTATTGCAGCCCTGGTGCGCTCGGTGGTCGATCTCTGCGGTCTTCGCGCGGCTGAAAAGGGCGTCGAGCTGAGCGCCGACATCACGCCGGACCTGCACGAGCGGGTGATGGTGGATGCGATCCGTCTGCGTCAGGTGCTGACCAATCTGGTCGCCAACGCCGTCAAATTCACCGAGGTGGGCTCGGTCCGCCTGAGCGTCACCGTGGAGGGCGACCGGCACCGGTTCGAAATCTCGGACACCGGAATCGGATTCGGGGCCGAGCAGGCCGCCGAAATCTTCAAGCCCTTCCAGCAGGCGGACGGCACGATCACGCGGCGCTTCGGCGGGACCGGTCTGGGTCTGGCCATCTCCAGCGACCTGGTGAAGGCCATGGGCGGCCAGATCCAGTGCCGTGGTCAGCCGGGCGAGGGCGCGACCTTCTGGTTCGAACTGAGCCTTGCCTCGGCGGCCGACGCCGTCACGGCCGATGCGCCGGCCTCGGCGGCGGCCCTGGGCCCCCTGCGGGTGCTGCTGGCCGACGACAACGCCACCAACCGGCGGGTGGTCGAACTGATCCTCGGCGCCATGGACGCCAACTGCGTCACCGTGGAGGACGGCGCCCAGGCGGTGGCGGCCTTTGAAGCCCAGACCTTCGACATCGTCCTGATGGACATGATGATGCCGGTGATGGACGGGCTGACCGCGGTGCGCGCCGTTCGCGCCGTCGAGGCGCGCGAGGGCCGGGCGCGAACGCCCGTCCTGATGCTCACGGCCAACAGTTTCCCCGAGCACATCGCCGAGAGTCTGGCCGCCGGCGCCGACCTGCATCTGGCCAAGCCCATCACCGCCGCCTCGCTGATCGCGGCGATCGCCAGGGTGCAGGCTGAAACCGGCGCGCCTGAGGACGGGTTGAAGTGCGCCTGAGGGCCTAGACCATCCACCCCATGTGCTCGGCCAGGATGAACGTGCCGATGCCGATGAGGGCGAGGCCGCCCAGAAGCTCGGCGTGTTTGCCGATGCGGGCGCCGACCCGGGCGCCGATCAGCATGCCCAGGGTCGTCAGGGTGAAGGTTGTCAGGCCGATGCTCAGGGCGATGATCCAGATGTTCACCCCGATGAAGGCCAGGCCCACGCCTACGGCGGCGGCGTCGATGCTGGTGCCGACGGCGGTGGCGATCAGGGGCATGAGGCCGCGCCGGGCCGGGGGCTGATCCGCGCGCCGGGGCCGTACGCCGTGCCAGACCATGTGCGCGCCGACGCCCGCCAGCAGGATGAAGGCGATCCAGTGGTCGATCTGCTGCACCACGCCTGCGGCGATCAGGCCGAGGCTCCAGCCGATCACCGGCGTGGCCGCCTCGACGAGCCCGAAGATCAGACCCGCGCGCAAGGCCTGCGCCAGCGACGGGCGATGGGCCGCGCCACGTCCCACGGACGCGGCGAAGGCGTCTGTGGACATGCTGAGCGACAGGATGGCGACGGCGCCGGGGGTCATGGGCTCACTCCGCCGGACAACGAGACGCGCATCCCACGCCGCCGGCGAGGCGGTGGGACGCGCTGGTCTCGCCAGGCGGATGACTCCGCTGACCGCGCCACGCGCCGGAGCGCGAATGTGTTGACGTGGTCCCGGCGCTCAAGGCGGCCGGCGGCTACTCCCCAACGGGAGCGCTTGCCTACAGGCTCAGAGAGGGTGGTTCAAGCAGCAGATATTCACCGGGCGGGCCGCTGCCTGCTTGGCAGGATCAACAGGATGATCAGGAACAGCAGGGCGGCATTGTACAGTCCGTTGCTGATGAACACGGCCATGAAGAGGTCCATGTCCGGCTCGGTACCAAAGCCGAAGTTCATCATCATGCGGGGGAAGGTGATTGCGCTGAACGCCGCGAACGGCAAAGGGCCAAGGCCCCAGAGCGGCGACCAGCCTGCGTCCCTGAGGCGGCGCGCCACAGCGGCCGCGAGGAGTGCGGTAGCGAAGGCGATCGCGACGCCCATGCTGATGAACACCCCGGAAAAATCCGGCACGGACGACGGATCGTTTACGGCCCCGAACATGGCGTTCAGGGACATCGCCATGCCAGAAGTCATGACGACCATGGTGAGCCCGACGACGGCGCCCGCCCACGGCCAGAACTCCGTGCGGGTCTCACGGCCCGAGACCTGGGTGAGCGCCCTGAAATGGTCTGCGAATGTCATTGCGTCCCCCGTCGCCAGTCTCCTGAAGGATAGCCGCAGCCACGAATAGCGAAAGCCATTTCCAAAGGTTGGCGACCGGTAGTGTTGCCATCGGGCGATTCGTCCGGTCCTAAGAAACCCATGAACCCCATCGACTACGCCTTCCTCGCGGTCTCGGTGCTGCTGTTGTCCACGGTGCTGGCGGGCAGCCTGTCCAGCCGCTTCGGATTGCCGGCCATGATCGGGTTCCTGGCGCTGGGCATGATCGCCGGATCAGACGGGCCGTTCGGGATCGTGTTCTCCGACTATGCCTTCGCCCAGGTCATCGGGGTGGCGTGCCTGGTGTTCATCCTGTTCTCGGGCGGGCTGGACACGAACTGGAAACTGGTGCGCCCGTCGGTGGGGCCGGCCCTCATGCTGTCCACCATCGGGGTCATGATCAGCGCGGGGATCGTCAGCCTGGCGGCGGTGTTCCTGCTGGGCTTCACGGTGACCCAGGGGTTCCTGCTGGGCGCGGTCGTGGCGTCCACCGATGCGGCGGCGGTGTTCGCCATCATGCGGGGGCAGGGGGGCGGCGACCTGCGTGAGGACCTGACCGGGCTGATCGAGCTGGAGTCCGGCTCCAACGACCCCATGGCGATCTTTCTGGTGGGGGCGGCGCTGGTGCTGGTGGCCACCCCGGACGCCTCGCTGTTGCCCTTCATCCCCCAGTTCATGACCCAGATGGGGCTGGGCGCGGTGCTGGGGGTGGTGATCGGCTATGCCTTGCCCTCGCTGATCAAGCGGATGCGGTTGAGGGGCAGCGGGCTGTCGCTGGTGGTGTCCATCGGGGCGGCGCTGTTGAGCTACGGCCTGACCGCCGTGCTGGGCGGCAACGGGTTTCTGGCGGCCTATATCGCGGGCATCGTGGCGGGGAACCGGGAGTATCAGGCGCGGCGCACCATCGGCCTGTTCCAGGACGGGCTCGCCTGGCTGGCGCAGGTGGTGATGTTCCTGACGCTGGGGCTGCTGGTGTTCCCCAGCCAGCTTGGCGGGGTCGCCGCGCCCGGGCTGGCGGTGACGGCGGTGCTGATGCTGGTGGCGCGCCCGATCAGCGTGTTCATCTGCCTGGCGCCGTTCAGGCGGTTCGACTGGCGGGCCAAGCTGTTCGTGTCGTGGGCGGGGCTGCGCGGGGCGGTGCCCATCGTGCTGGCGACCTTTCCTATCGTGGCCGGCGTGCCGGGCTCCCAGACCATCTTCAACATCGTGTTCTTCGTGGTGATCGTGTCCAGCCTGGTGCAGGGGCCGACCCTGGGCTGGGTGGCCCGCAGGCTGGGCGTCAACGCCTCAAAGACCCAGCCGGCCTGAGCGTGCTGGACCCATGGCGCGACGCGCGCTATCTGAGCCGCTTCTGACACTGGTTTCTTCAGGGCCCGCCATGCTCGCGCGCATCTATCGTCCCGCCAAGACCGCCATGCAGTCCGGCAAGGCCAAGACCCGCGACTGGATCCTGGAGTTCGAGCCGGCGACGGCGCGGACCAATGATCCGCTGATGGGCTGGACCTCGTCCACGGACATGAACGGCCAGGTGCGCCTGACCTTCGACACGGCCGAGGAAGCGGTGGCCTACGCCGAGCGGCACGGCATCGCCTTCAGACTGCACGAGCCCCAGGCCGCACCGGTGATCCTGAAAGCCTATGCCGACAATTTCGCCCCGGGCCGCAAGCAGCCCTGGACCCACTGAAGTTGTTTGCGGCTGGCGCGCATCGCGCTACTTCACCGCATGCCTGACGGCGCCCGTAGCTCAACCGGATAGAGCATCCGCCTTCTAAGCGGACGGTTGCAGGTTCGAGTCCTGCCGGGCGCGCCAGACGCCGTTGGAGACGCCGTCAGGCGTCAGGCCGTTGCGGCGGACTCGTCGTAGTGGGCGTCGAGGAAGGCGCGAACCAGCCGCTTCACCAGCCACGGATTCACATGCCGTCCATCGCTTTCGTAGAAGGCGTTGGGGCCGTTCGCCATGGTGATTTCATACGAGGGGAAGTAGCGGACGAAGTCGAACTCGCGATCCAGCGCGCCCAGCACCGCGCGCAGGATGGCCTTGTTCTCGGTGGTCGCCACATAGACGTCCTTGCCGATGAAGGTCCGCGCGATGCCGACGGGCGACACCGTGGCGAAGATGCGGGCGTGGGGACGCACCTCGCGCATGACCTCCACGGTCCGCTTCATGTTGGCGTAGTTCTCCTCGTAGGTGGACATGCGGAACTCGGTCTCTTCCGAGCCGCCGCCGCCGCCATAGGCGGGGCGCTGACAGGCCACGAGCCCGGTCTTCTTGTTCACGAAGGTTTCGGTCAGCCCCATGGTCATGAAGAAGACGTCGGCGTTGCGGATGCCCTCGTCCATGATCGCATTGACGTGTGAAATGGCTTCACGAAGGTCGTCGGGCGTCCGGCCGAAGACGAGGCGGCGGTAGGGGTCCTGGTAGATCGGCTTGTCGCTGCCCCAGATGAAGTCCTTGGGAAGCGTCCAGTAATCGTCGGGGTCCTGGGTCCAGGCGCCGATGTGCCGGTCCATCTCCTGCCGGATGGCGAAGCTGTTGTAGTAGTTCATGTGCGGACGGCCGGGCAGGGTGTCGATCTTGTACCGATCGTCCGCCATGGGCACGGCCTTGTAGTTGGGGCCGACCTTGATCCCTTCGGCCTCGAGACCCATGCGGATTCGCTCGGCGAAGCAGCTCCCGATCACATAGAAGCGGTCGTTCTGGGTGAACGCCTTCTCCTGCTCCAGCGTCAGGAGTTTTTCGCGATGGTGGACCTCCCACTTCGGATTGGGCTCGGGCCAGGCCTCCAGCTTTTCGATGTAGGGCGGCAGCTTGGGCTCAACCGCACCGAGGGGAGCCTTCTTCGGCTTGATGTCAGCCATGTTTATCTCCGAAATCTTCAGCCCGGCTCGCGTGGTGGCGGCGCTGAAATCTGGGTCGCGGGTCGGGTGAAGACCTATTCGGTTCTTGGGAAGCGGGCAAGAACCGGGAGCGCGGGCGCTGACAGACGAGATCCGGATGGGCCGCGGGCCCGGCCCGCTTGCTGACCGTGCTCGGGGAGAATACAGGTTCTGCAGATTTGCGAAGGGAAAGCCCATGGCGTTCGGCGACAGGATCCTGGTTCAGGCGCGCAACTATTCGGTTCAGGTCGAGGGCCTCGCGGCGGCGGAGCTGAACCGGAATCTGAGCGACTACCTTCCGCCCAACTACGCCACCCGCAAGATGGCCGAGGCCTATGGCGGTTACGCCCGCAGGCGCACCAACACCAATGACGAATACCTTTTGCTGCGCCAGACCTTCACCGAGACCCGGTCGAAGAGCCATCAGGTGTTCAGCTCGGTGATCGCGGACCACGTGCCGTCCGAGAAATACAACCTGGCCCGCAGCATGTTCGAGGTGGCGGACCAGCCGAACACCATCCGCAGCGCCGTCCGGTCCCTGAACAGGACCGGCATGTGGAAGGCGAAATTCTCCATCCCGCCGAAGCTCGTGGAAAGCCTGCGCGACAAGGTGCTGACCCGCATGGAGTCCCTCCACGGCGACAAGCTGACCAACATCCTGAAGGGCTCGCCCGAGGCGCCGCCGCAGATCAAATCCAATTTCTCGTGGGTCACCAGCTTCGGCGAGATGTACGAGGTCGCCGCCGATCCGCTGCTGCTGACCATCGTGCATCAGTACATGGGCGTGCCGCCGATCTTCGACGTGCCGGTGGCCTTCGTGAATTCCAATGTCCCGGTGAGCGCCAAGGACCTGTCCGATACGGCGCAGCTCTATCACCATGACATGTACCGCCTCGGGTTCGTGAAGCTGTTCATGTATCTGACCGACGTGGGACCCAAGGACGGCCCGCACGCCATGATCCCCGGCACCCACCGCGAGCGCCCGGACGCCCTGTGGAACGACGGCCGTCACACCGATGAGAAGGTGGCCGAGCATGGCCTGCTGGATCAGGAAGAGCGCATCACCGGTCCGTCGGGAACGCTGTTCCTGGTGGACACCAGCGCCCTGCACAAGGGCGTCCACCCGGAAGAGAACTATCGCGTCCTGGCCCAGGTGCAGTACGCCAACTCCCTGTTCGGCCATCCCATCGCCGACGCGGGCCGGCCGTTCACCGCCGCGCGCAAGTCCGATGATCCCGACGTTCTGGCAGCGGCGGATCTGGTCAAGACCTATGCCGAGAAAGTCGGCGTGCGGTTCATGCAGGGGATGATCTGAGGCGCCACCCCGTCAGGGCCTGATCCAGATCGGCGATCAGGTCGGCGGGGTCCTCCAGCCCGATGTGCAGGCGGATCAGCGGACCTTCCAGCGTCGGCGTATGGCGACGCAGGCTCATCTGGCCGGTTTCGTGGGTGGCGAGGCTTTCGAAGCCGCCCCAGGAATAGCCGAGGCCGAACAGGGTGAGGGCGTCCAGCAGGGCTTCGGCCTGCGCCTCGCCGCCGCCTTGCAGCAACACGCCCAGCAGGCCCGCCGCGCCGGCGTAGTCGCGCGCCCACAGCTCATGGCCGACCGAGCCGGGCAGCGGCGGGTAGAGCACGCGGGCCACCTCGGGCCGCGCCTGCAGCCATTCCGCCACCTGAAGGGCTGAGCGCGCGTGTTCCGTCATGCGCAGGGGCAGGGTGCGCAGGCCGCGCAGGGCCAGCCACGCCTCATCCGGCGCCGTGTGCCAGCCCAGGTCCTCGATGGTGTTGAAGATCGCCTTGCCGAGGCGCGCGTCGGCGACGGCGATGGCGCCCATCAGCAGGTCGGAGTGGCCCGACGCATATTTGCTGACCGCTTGCACGCTGACGTCCACGCCGTGCGCCAGCGGCCGGAACGCGAGACCGGCGGCCCAGGTGTTGTCCATGACCGTCAGCACGCCCTTGCTGCGCGCCGCGGCAGCGACGGCGGCGACGTCGATCATCTCGAAGGTCAGGGAGCCGGGGGATTCGATCAGCAGGAGTCTGGCGCCGTCGAGGGCGGCGATGATCTGGTCCGTCGTGGCGTCGGCGGGGTGGTAGCGCGTGGTCACGCCGCGCGCGCCCAGATGGCGGTCCAGAAAGCGGCGGCTGGGCCCATAGGCGGCGTCGGTGGCGACCACGGTGTCGCCCGGGCGCGTCAGGGCCAGGAGCGGAATGGTGACGGCGGCCAGTCCTGTCGGCGTGAGCCAGGCGTCCGCCGCGCCCTCCATCTCGGCGATCAGGGCGCGCAGCTCGTGCTGAACCGTCATGCCGTCGATGCCGTAGACCGGGCCCAGCGACGGATCGCGCAGGGTCGAGGCGCTGGGGTTCAGAAGGGTCGAGGCCCGCTCGATGGGCGGATTGACCGGACGACGGCCCTGCGCGGGCTTGCGGGTCGCCGAACGGATCAGGCGGGTGCGGTCGGAAGGGGATCGGCTCATGAATGCGCCCGTCTGGCGGTGAATGGCGCCTCGCGGGTTGCGGAGGCATGCCAAAGGCTTCTAACACCGGATGCACGGTTCAGACGAAGGCGAGGATGATGATCGCGCGCGCATTCAGGGCGGGGCTGATGACGGGGCTGCTGTTGCTGGCGGCCTGCGGAGACGGCGAGCCCGAGCGCGAAACGCCGGACCGCGCGCCCGACGCGCCCCTGCCGGCCGAAGACGCCGCCGAACCCAGCGAGACCCTGGCGGCGGTGCGGGCGCGTGGACGCCTGAACTGCGGCGTGCATGAGGGCCTGGTGGGCTTCGCCTATACCGACAACCGCGGGGAGTGGCGCGGGTTCGACGTGGACTTCTGTCGCGCCACGGCGGCGGCGGTGCTGGGCGACCCCGACGCCGTGCGCTTCGTGCCCCTGGCCATCGGCGACCGGTTCGAGGCGCTCGCGGACGGCCGCATCGACGTGCTGTGGCGCAACACCTCATGGACCATGGGCCGTGACGCTGGCGAGCGCATGGAGTTCGTGGGGGTGAACTACTACGACGGCCAGGGCTTCATGGTGCGCCGCTCGCTGGCCCTGACCAGCGCGGCGGAGCTGGACGGGGCGCGCATCTGCGTTCAGTCCGATTCGACCACCGCCCTGAACCTTCAGGACTATTTCGCGGTCCGGAACCTGCGCTACGAGCCGGTGATGACCTCCAGCGACGAGGAGGCGCGCGAAGCCTATGTGGCCGAGGACTGCGACGCCTTCACCGGCGACGTGTCGGCGCTGGCGGCGGCGCGGACCATGATGAGCAATTCGCAGGCGCACGCCATCCTGCCGGACGTGATCTCCAAGGAGCCGCTGGGCCCCGTGGTGCGGCGCGGCGACGACCAGTGGGCCGACATCGTGCGCTGGACCCTGAACGCCCTGATTCTGGCCGAGGAGCTGGGGGTGACGCAGGACAATGTGGACTCGCTGGCCGAGAGCTCTCCGGACCCGCGAATCCAGCGGCTGCTGGGGACCAATGGCGGCTTCGGCGCCATGATGGGGCTGTCCGACGCCTGGGCCTATGACGCGGTCGCCAGCGTCGGAAACTATGGCGAGATTTTCGACCGCAATCTGGGCGCGCGGTCCTCGCTGAATCTTGCCCGCGGCCTCAATGCCCAGTGGAACGCCAGTCCGCGCGGTCTGATGTACGGGCTGCCGATACGGTAGGCGGTCCTACCCGCGCCGAACCGGCGCATCACGCCGGGCGCCCCATTCCGCCCACGACCCGTCATAGACCACGCTGTCGCGGCCCAGCACGGCCAGCGCCAGGCTCAGGATCGCCGCTGTCACGCCGGAGCCGCAGGTGGTGATGACCGCGTGATCGGGCGTCAGGCCCGCTCGCTCGAAGATGGCGGCGAGCTCTTCGGGCGGCCGTATCGTCCCGTCCGGGTTCAGGATGTCGGCAAAGGGAACATTGGCTGCTCCGGGCATGTGGCCGCTGCGCAGGCCGGGGCGGGGCTCTTCTGCTTCTCCGAGAAAGCGCGTCGCCGGGCGGGCGTCGATGATGCGCACGGCGGCGTCATCCATGGCGCGCCGGACCTGACTCAGGTCCGCGACCCGGTCGGGGTCGAAGTCGGTTCTGAACGTGACGGGCGACGCCGGGGCGCCGGGTCCGGTCTCGACCGCGCGCCCTTCGGCCATCCATTTGGGCAGGCCGCCGTCCAGCACCTGAACCCGCCGCGCGCCCATGGTGCGGAAGGTCCACCAGACCCGCGCAGCGGAAAACAGGCCGCGCTCGTCATAGACCACGGTGCGGTCGTCCGCGGCGACGCCCATGGCCCCCGCGGTCGCTGCGAAGGCCTCGGGCGAGGGCAGCATGTGGGGCAGGGGACTGGCGTGGTCCGCCACCGCATCGAGGTCGAAGCGCACCGCGCCCGGGATGCGCGGCTCGTCGTCGCCGGGACGGCTGCCGTCCATGCGCCAGCTGGCGTCGATGATGCGGACATCGGGCGCATCCACAAGGGCGGCCAATTCGTCTGTAGAGAGAAGCGGATGATGAACCATGGGGTCAGACTAGCATGACGGCGGGGAAGCGGACGGGGGCCGTGCGTCTGGTGCTGGGCGATCAGCTCAGCGACGGTCTGGCGGGCCTGCGCGACCTGGATGCGGCCCGCGACGTGGTGCTGATGGCCGAGGTCGAGGGCGAGACCGGCTATGTGCGCCACCACAAGCAGAAGATCGCCCTGGTGCTGGCCGGAATGCGGGCTTTCGCCGCGCGGCTGGCCGGGCGGGGCGTGACGGTCCGCTACGTGCGGCTTGACGATCCGGGCAACCGCCAGTCAATCGTTGATGAGCTGGAGCGGGCGGTCGAGGATCTGGACCCCGGGCGCGTCATTCTGACCGAGCCGGGGGAATGGCGGCTGGCCGAGGCCTTTCGCGCCTTCGCCGCCGGGTGCGCCGCGCCGGTCGAGGTCCGCGAGGACGACCGCTTCATCTGCAGCCGCGACGTCTTTCAGCGCTGGGCCGAGGGGCGGCGCCAGCTGCGGATGGAGTTCTTCTATCGCGAGATGCGGCGGCGCACCGGCCTGCTGATGGACGGCGATGAGCCGGAGGGCGGGCGCTGGAATTTCGACGCCGAGAATCGCAAGCGGCTGCCCGCGTCCATCGCCCCGCCATCGCGGCTGCGCTGTCCGCCGGATGACGCCACGCGCGAGGTGATTGCCATGGTGCAGGCGCGGTTCGAAGATCACTTCGGCGATCTGGACGCCTTCGGCTGGCCTGTCACCCACGACCAGGCCGAAGCGGTGCTGGCGGATTTCCTCAAGCGCATCCTGCCCGGCTTCGGCGACTGGCAGGACGCCATGGCGGAGGACGAGCCCTTCCTGTGGCACGGGCTGATCTCCACGGCCCTGAACATGGGCCTGCTTGACCCGCTGGATGTCTGCCGCCGGGCCGAGGCGGAGTACCGCGCCGGGCGCGCGCCGCTGAACGCGGTCGAAGGCTTCATCCGCCAGATCCTCGGGTGGCGGGAGTTCGTGCGGGGCGTCTACTGGCTGAAGGCGCCGGAGTATCTGCGCCGCAATTATCTGGACGCGGATCGGGCCCTGCCGTGGTTCTTCTGGTCGGGCGAGACCGACATGGCCTGCGTCGCTGACGCTGTGAGGCAGGCGCGCCGCCACGCCTACGCCCACCACATCCAGCGCCTGATGGTCACCGGCAATCTGGCCATGCTGCTGGGGGTGCACCCGGACGCTGTGGACGAGTGGTACATGGTGGTCTTCGCCGACGCCTATGAGTGGGTGGAGATGCCCAACACGCGGGGCATGGCTACCTTCGCGGACGGCGGCATTGTGGGGTCAAAGCCCTATGCGGCCTCGGGCGCCTATATCGACCGGATGAGCGACTACTGCAGCGGCTGCGCCTTTGAGGTGAAGGCGAAGGCCGGCCCCCGGGCGTGCCCGTTCAACCGCTTGTACTGGGGCTTTCTGGAGCGCAACCGGGGGCGTCTGCGCGACAACCCCCGGCTGGCCATGCCGTACAGGACGCTGGACCGCTGGTCGGAGGACCAGCGCGCGGCGCTGGTGCGCGAAGCCGAGGACGCGCGGACCGGACTGGGGGCGGTGAAGCCGGGCTGAGCCCTCAGTTTCGGGTCAGGGACAACTGCACCACATTGATGCGGTCAGCGCGGAAGCCGGCCTCGCAATAGGCCAGATAGAACCGCCACAGCCGCCGGAACCGCTCGTCGAAGCCCATGCGCTGGATCTGGTCCCAGGCGCTCATGAACCGCTCGTCCCAGCGCTTCAGAGTGTCGGCGTAGGAGTGGCCGAACCGGTCGATCCCGCTCCAGGCCAGACCCGCCCGTTCGACGATGGGCTGCAGCACCGCCTCGCTGGGCAGCATGCCGCCGGGGAAGACGTACTTCTGAATGAAGTCCGTGCGCTTGTGATAGTCCGCGAACAGGGCGTCATCCATGGTGATGATCTGCAGCGCGGCGCGCCCGCCGGGCGTCAGCACCTCGTGGATCTTGTCGAAATAGGTGGGCCAGTATTCCTGCCCCACCGCCTCGAACATCTCGATGGAGGCGACGCGGTCGAAGCGACCCTGCACGTCGCGGTAGTCGATCAGCTGGATGTCGGTCCGGTCGGACAGGCCCGCGTCGGCCAGACGGCGGGTGGCGTAGGCGTGCTGTTCGGTGGAGATGGTGATGGCGGTGACGTGGGCGCCGACCTCCTTCGCCGCGTACTCGGCGAAACCGCCCCAGCCGCAGCCGATCTCCAGCACCTTGTGGCCCGCCTTCAGGTCCATGGCCTGCGCCAGGCGCGCATATTTGCGGGTCTGGGCGGCTTCCAGGGTCTCGCCCGGCGTCTCGAAGACCGCCGAGGAGTAGGTCATGGTCCGGTCCAGCCAGGTCTCGTAGAAGGCGTTGCCCAGATCATAGTGGGCATGGATGTTCTTGCGAGCGCCCTCGCGGCTGTTGCGGTTCAGCTTGTGCCGCGTCCAGTGCAGGGCCCGCATGATCACATTGCCGTCGAACAGACGCTGGATGCCCTCGTAGTTGCGCACCAGCACCTCGAGCAGGCCGGCCAGGTGGGGCGTGTCCCACTCGTCGGCCATGTAGCCCTCGGCGAATCCGATATCCCCCGAGGCGAGCACCCGTCTGGCGAAGCCGTAGTCCTTGACCACCAGCGTCGCCGAAGGCCCGGGCGCCTTGCCTGTGAGGTCATGCACCGCGCCGTTGGGCAGGCGAACCGTCAGCCGCCCGACGGCCCAGTTGGCGGCCAGAAACCGCAGAACGAAGCCGAACCCGGTCGGCGTGCGCGCGGCCGTCGCGGCGATATCGGGTGTCACAGCGGTCATGAGAACCTCTCCTCAGTCCTTGTCCCGTGCGGACTTGATGGCCTCCAGAGCGTCCAGGGCGCGTTGTCGCGCCCGGGCATGGTCCACGATCGGGGCCGGATAGTCACGCCCAAGCCGGATGCCCGCCGCGCCCAGAACCTCTTTCGGCGCGGTCCAGGGGGCTTGGATCCAGCGATCCGACAGCCGCGCCAGCTCAGGAATCCAGCGTCGCACATAGGCTCCGTCCCCGTCGAATTTCTCGCCCTGGGTCACGGGATTGAAGATGCGGAAATAGGGGGCGGCGTCCGCGCCCGATCCGGCGACCCATTGCCAGTTCTGAATGTTGGAGCCCATGTCGGCGTCCACAAGGGTGTCCCAGAACCAGGCCTCGCCCTCGCGCCAGTCGATCAGCAGGTCCTTGATCAGGAAGGACGCCACGATCATCCGCACCCGGTTGTGCATCCAGCCGGTGGCCCACAGCTCGCGCATGCCGGCGTCGACGATGGGATAACCCGTCATGCCGCGCTTCCACGCCGCCAGACCCCGGGCGTCGTCGCGCCAGGCCATGGCGTCGAACTCGGGACGGAAGGCGCGCTCGGCCATGTAGGGGAACTGGTGCAGCAGGTGCGTCGAGAACTCGCGCCAGCCCACTTCGCTGACGAACTTCTCGGCCTGTCTGGCCGGGACCCCGCCGTCCTCGGCCGCCTGACGCGCGGCGCGCACCGCCCGCCAGGGGCTGATCTCGCCGAAATGCAGGTGAGGGGACAGGCGGCTTGTGCCGGTATTGCCCGGCACGTCGCGGCCGTCGCCATAAGCTTTGAGCGGGCCGTCCAGAAAGCGGGACAGGGCCTCGCGGGCGCCGGTCTCGCCGGGGGTCCAGTTGAAGCCTCCCGACCAGTCCGGCCCGGTCGGGTGCAGGCCCCAGTCGTCGACGGCTTCGCTTTTCAGACCCTCGACGCCGTCCAGCGCGCGCGGTCCGTCGCGGGCGCGGGCTCCTCGGCGACGTCCAGCAGCGCCTTCAGGAAGGGGGTGAACACCTTGTAGGGCGCATCCTGACCGGTGCGCACCGAGCCCGGCCGAGCCAGCAGGGTCCCGTTGAAACCGCGACAGGTCACGCCGTCCGCCTTCAGTCCCTGGGCGATCCCGGCGTCCCGTTCCCATGCGGCGGGCTCGAACATGCGGTTCATCAGGACGCCTTGCGCGCCGGTCTCCGCAATGACCGACCGCAGGACGAATTCGGACTCGCCCGATCGCAGGGTGAGGGCCGCGCCGCGGTCTTTCAGATCGGCGGCCAGGGCGCGCAGGGACTTGTCCAGCCACCACTTCGACGCTGCGCCCATGGGACGACCGTCCAGCGCCTCGTCATGGATATACAGGGGGACCACCGGCGCGCCGGTCGCCGCGGCCTCGGCGAGGGCGGGATTGTCCGCGAGCCTGAGGTCGCGCCGGAACCAGACGATGACGGGCCGGGTCGTGGGTGAAGTCATAGGCGATCTGGACGCTATTTCTGCTGGCTGGCCAGACAGATACGCCAGTCGCGCCGCATGGACGCAACCTCAGTGTGTGCATTTGGCCCGAAGTCGCGTCCGCGGCGTTCAGAGAACCGGCGGGCCGGGCAGCTCCCCGGTTTGCCTGAGGGCCTCGAACAGGGCGATGGCGGCCGAGGTGGCGAGGTTCAGGGAGCGGGTCTCCGGACGGATGGGGATGAACAACCGCGCGTCCGCCGCCGCATGCACGAAGTCCGGCGCTCCGGCGGTCTCGCGGCCGAACAACAGCCGGTCATCGGGGCGAAAGGCGAAGTCGGTCATGACCTCGGCCGCCTTGGTGGTGAACAGAATCAGCCGTCCGGGTCGCCCCGCGCCGCCATAGGCCTCCCAGTCGTCGTGCACCGTCATGTGCGACAGCGGGCCGTAATCCAGCGCCGCGCGCTTCATAGCGCGGTCGTCCAGGGCGAAGCCCGTGGGCCGGATCACGTCCAGCGGAACCCCGAAGCAAGCCGACAATCGGATGCAGGCGCCCACGTTCTGGGGAATGTCAGGTTGAAAAAGGACGAGACGCATTCTAAGGCCCTCATACGCGCGGGGCGGGGCCTTGTCGTGGCCTTAATTGCGAACGCTTCGCACAGAAGCGTCAGTGACTTGCGGCGAACCGCCGCAAACCGGGGCCGGGGCATGGACTGAACGGTCCCGCAGGGTTTACGCACCACATCGACGTTCCGTTCCGGATCGGCGCTGGGTTCTGCAGAGGTGAGACATTGGCCGAATCGGTCGTGCATCCTGAAGGCGAGGGGCAAGACGCCACCCGCCGTGATTTCATTCACATCGCCGCGGGGGCCGCTGCGGCCGGCGCCGGCGTGGCTGCCGTCTGGCCGCTGATCAATTCCATGAACCCGGCGGCCGACACCCTCGCCCTGGCGTCCATCGAATTCGACCTGAGCAAGGTTCAGGAAGGCCAGCAGGTGGTGATCAAATGGCAGGGCAAGCCGGTGTTCGTGCGCTACCGCACCCCGGCCGAGATCGAGCGCGCCCGCGCCGACGACACCGCGGGCCTGCCGGATCCCCAGACCGACGCCGAGCGCGTGATCGAGGGTCACGAGCAGTATCTGGTCCTGGTCGGCTCGTGCACGCACCTGGGCTGCGTGCCCACCTTCGGCACCGGCGATTTCGGCGGCTGGTTCTGCCCGTGCCACGGGTCGCACTATGACACCTCGGGTCGTATCCGTCGGGGTCCGGCGCCCGCCAACCTGGTGGTGCCGACCTATGAGTATCTGAACGACACCCGGATCCGGATCGGCTGAGCGCGGACGTAAGAGAGATCATGAGCGACCACGAATCCACCTACGTCCCCAAGACCGCTTTCGAGCGGTGGATGGACAGCCGTCTGCCGATCATTCGTTTCGGCGCGGACTACATGAGCCTGCCGACCCCGAGGAACCTCAACTACTGGTGGACCTTCGGCGGCATCCTGATGCTGTGTCTGGGCATCCAGATCGTCACCGGCATCCTGCTGGCCATGCACTATGTGCCGAACACCGAACTGGCCTTCCAGTCCGTCGAGCGCATCATGCGTGACGTCAACGGGGGCTGGCTGATGCGCTATGTCCACGCCAACGGCGCCTCGATGTTCTTCATCGCGGCCTACATCCACATGCTGCGCGGCCTGTACTACGGCTCGTACAAGGCGCCGCGCGAGATGATCTGGATCGTGGGCTGTCTGATCTTCTTCCTGCTGATCGGCACCGCCTTCCTCGGCTACGTCCTGCCCTGGGGCCAGATGTCGTTCCACGGCGCGGTGGTGATCACCAATCTGATCGGCTCGATCCCGATTGTGGGCGGCCCGATCCTGACCTGGCTGCAAGGCGGCCCGGCCATCGACAACGCCACCCTGAACCGCTTCTTCTCGCTGCACTACCTGCTGCCGTTCCTGATCGCCGGCTGCGTGGTGCTGCACCTGTGGGCCCTGCACCATGCGGGCCAGAACAACCCCGTCGGCATCCTGATCCCCAAGGACCGTCAGGCCAAGGACACCCTGCCTTTCCACCCGTACTACACGGTGAAGGACGGCTTCGCGGTCATCCTGTTCCTGCTGCTGTTCTCGTACTTCGTGTTCTTCAACCCGAACGCCCTGGGCCACGCCGACAACTACATCCCGGCGAACCCGCTGGTGACCCCCGCGCACATCGTGCCGGAATGGTACCTGCTGCCCTTCTACGCGATCCTGCGCGCCGTCCCCGACAAGTTCGGCGGCGTGGTGGCCATGTTCGCCTCCATCGGCATCCTGTTCGTGCTGCCGTGGCTGGACCGCTCGCGCATCCGCTCCATGCGCTACCGCCCGATCATGAAGGCGCTGTTCGTCCTGTTCGTGCTGAACGGCTTCATCCTGGGCTGGTGCGGCGCCGAGCTGCCCGACGCCCATGTGATCGGCAACTTCTCGACCTTCACCGTCTATGACGGCGACCTGAACAGCTTCCTGTGGCTGGGACGTTTCGCGACGCTCTTCTACTTCGGGTTCTTCCTGGCCATGCCGTTCGTGGCCCTGAAGGAGAAGCCTCTGCCGGTCCCCAGCTCCATTTCCGAACCTGTCCTGGCCCCCGAGGCCGCCATCGAGAAGAAGGGTTGAGCGCGATGACGCGTCCTGTCGCCAAAGCCCCCCGTCTGGCCGTGAAGGCCGCCCTCGTCGCCGCTGTCGCCGCCCTGGGCCTGACCGCCGCCTCTCCCGTGCTCGCCGCAGGTGAGGCCAAGCATCCGCGGTCCGGCGACTTCAGCTTCGAGGGTCCGTTCGGCACCTTCGATCAGGGTCAGCTCCAGCGGGGCTACAAGGTTTACCGCGAAGTCTGCGCCGCCTGTCACGGCATGGACCTGCTGTCCTTCCGCAACCTGGGGCAGGAAGGCGGTCCGTTCTGGGATCCGCACGAGAGCAATCCCAACGAAAACCGCTACGTGCGCGCCCTGGCCGCCGAGTTCGAGATTCCGGACATCGACACCGAGACCGGCGAGGCGATCCTGCGCGCCGGCACCCCGGCGGACGGCTTTCCGAACCCTTATCCGAACCCCACGGCTGCGGCCGCGGCCAACGGCGGCGCCATGCCCCCGGACCTGTCGGTGATGGCCAAGGCCCGCCACGACGGCGCCAACTACATCTACTCGCTGCTGTCCGGCTATGAAGAGGCCCCCGAGGGCCTGCGCATCGCCTCGGGCCAGTACTATAACCCCTACATGGCCGGCGACATGACGCCGTTCTGGGAGGGCGACCCGGACCACGTGCCCTACGGCGGCTTCATCGCCATGCCGAATCCGTTGAGGGCCGGTCAGGTGACCTTCGACGACGGCACCGAAGCCACCGTCGATCAGATGTCGCGCGACGTGGCCGCCTTTATCGCCTGGGCGTCCGACCCCCACGCGGTGGAGCGCAAGCGCACCGGCCTGGCCGTGTTCATCTACCTGCTGCTGTTCGCCGGCCTGACCTACGCCAGCTACCGCCGCATCTGGCGCGGCGTCGCGCACTAGCGACGCCTGTAGCCTCAAACGAAACGAGCCCGCGATCCGATGATCGCGGGCTTCGTCGTTGTGGAGGCGGGATCGATCCTCAGGACGCGGGAAGCGCCGCCGGGGTATCCGAACCGGATGGGGGTGGGGCTGCCGACGCCCCCGTTGACGGGCGAGCCGGATTGCGACGGGCCTCGTCGATGGCGGCGGCGACCACGCGCGGGTCGATCCCGTCCGTGGCGCGCCCGTTGACGATGAAGGTCGGGGTGCCCTGAAGGTTGAGGCCCCGGGCCGCCTCGTGGATGTCCCCGATGTGGCGCTCCGCAGATGCGGACCCGATGAAGGCGCGCGCGGCGGCCATGTCGACGCCCGCTTCCTGCAGCACGCGGTCCACCGCCTCCACATCCAGCGCCGGTTCGGCCATCAGGGCCTGATGGACCTCCAGATACCGGCCCTGCTCGTGGGCGGCCAGGGCCGCGCGGGCGGCGTAGTTGGACGTGGTGTCGTCGCCCCGGTCCAGGATCGGCCATTCCTTGAAGACGAAACGCACATCGGGATTGGCCTGGATCAGCGCCAGCAGCCCCGGCGACACCGACTTGCACCCCGGGCAGCGGTAGTCGAAGTACTCGATCACCGTCGCGGCCGCCTGCGCCGGAGCGGGGCCCACGGCGGGGTCGCGGGGATCATGGGCGATCAGGGAGGGATCGGCGGCGATGGCCGCATTGATCGCCTCTGTTCCGGCCGCCTGCTGCTGCATCTGCCGGGCCTGCAGCATCTCCTCCAGCACTTCGGGATGGCTGAGCAGATAGGCGCGCACGCGTCCGTCGAAATCGCCGCCTGTCAGCAAGGGCGCCACGGCGACGCCCAGCGCGACGACCGAGACCCCCAGCGCGGCCACGCCCAGGCGCGGATCGCGGGTCCAGTGGGGACGGTCGGCGGGGCGCCCGGCCGGGCGGTCGGTGTCTTCGGTCATGAAATCTCCTGGAGGCTCAGTGCTGGTGCGCCGTCGTGTGCGACAGACGCCGCGCCGTCGTGTCTTCGTAGAGGGAGACGGGTCGCTCCCGCTGGCGCCGGTCAAGGTCCTCGATATCCTCGGGCGTGGCGCCGGAGGCCAGCACGATGTCCACCGCCCTGCGCCATTCGACAGACCCCGGGTCGAGCATGTCGCGGGCCCGCAGGGCGAACTGGGTCGCCTGACGCTGCTGGCCGACGGCGAAGTGGAACTCGGCCGAGGCCAGACGGGCCTCGCCGTCCATGCCGAGCGAGGCGTAGGCCTGGGACATCAGCCGCCAGGCCATGGGATTGTTCGGCTCGTCCACCGTGGCGCGCCGCAGTTCGACGATCGCCCGCTCGAGCACCGTCTCGTCATTGGTCTCGATCAGGGCGTGGGCCAGGTTGATGCGCAGGAGGGGGGCGTCCTCCGGCATCAGTTCGACCGCCCGCTGGTGGGCCGGCACGGCGTCGGCGGGGGACCCGGCCTCGAACAGGATCTGGCCCTTGAGCTCCCAGTAGTACGGATTCTCCGGGTCCTCCGCGATCAGGGCGTCCACGGCGTCCACGGCCCTCTGGGTCTCGCCCTGGCGATACCAGGCGATGGCCCGCGCGTAGCGGGCGGGCAGGGAGGTGTCGCTTTCCCGATAGGTGCGGAAGGTCTGGCTGGGCGGGTTCAGAAAGGCGTCGATCTTGGCCAGCATCAGGGCGTGCTGACCAGCCCAGTGCTCCGGCTCCACGGCGTCATGGTTGGGCATGCTCTCGACCGGTCTGCGCAGGTTCTCGATGCGGCGGGACGACAGCGGGTGGCTGCGGAAATAGGGATAGCGGCGGGCGTCGGAGAACACTTCCTGGGCCCGGAATTCCTCGAAGAAGTCCACCAGGCCCCGGGCCGACAGGCCGGCGCGATCCAGCGCCTGGGCTCCGGTCAGATCCGCTTCGCCTTCCTGGCTCTGCATGTATTGCAGCGCGCCGATGGTGCCGAAATAGCCCGAGCTGCCCAGCAGGGCCGCGCCCGCGTCCGGCGCGCCCGCCGCGATGGCCAGCGCGCCCAGGGCCATGGACACCAGAAAGGGCTGCATGCCGGCGTCTGACGCGCCGTCACGCAGGGTGTGGCGGTTCTTGATGTGGCCGGCCTCGTGGGCGATCACGCCCAGAAGCTGGCCGGGATTGTCCGTCTCGAGGATCAGGCCCGTGTGAAACCCCATGATCTGCCCGCGCGTGGCGAAGGCGTTCAGGGTGGGGTCGTTGATCAGCAGGATGGTGACGTCGTCCGGCTCGAGGCCCATGGCGTCCAGCACCGGGTCGGACCACTCACGGATGATCGCCTCGACCTCGGTGTCGCGGATGACCGACTGGGCGGACGCCGGCGCGGCGCCGGCCAGCATCGTCGCCGTCAGGGCGGATGCGGCGACGACTCCGGAAAGAAAGCGACGGGGCCAGGCCATGTTCGAACTCCTCGACTGACGCCTACCCCCGTCCCTTCAATCTAGCGTCGGACGCTCACCGGCGCCACCACCCACGTTTCGGTTTGGCCGGCGGGGTGGAGATCTGGGCCGGATCGGCCTCAATGATCGCCGCCACATCGGCTTTGGCTTCCGGCTCCGGCTCCGGCTCGGCCGGGGCAGGCGTCGGCGCCTCGATCGGTTCAGGCGTCAGCGGGGCCTCGGGCTGCGAGGGCTCCTGCCAGGTCTGCACCGGTTCGGCGGGCGCCTCGTCCGTGACGACCGCTTCGGCCTCCGGGGCCTCCGCAGCCACGTCTGCGGCGGGCTTGCGGCGAACCCGTCGACGCTTGGGCGCCTCGACGGCGTCAGCAACGGCGTCAGCAACGGGGGCGGGCACGGTGTCCGGCTCCACGAAGGGCTTGGCCTCCTCGGGCGTCATGCCTTCCGAAGCCGCGCGATCCCTGGCGGCCTCGTTGCGGCCGCGGCCTCGGCTGCGACTGCGGCGGGGCTCGGCGGGCTCGCCGTTCCGGTCGCTGTGGTCGGGCTGCTCCGGCCGCCCGGCCGGTTCGCTGCGCTCAGGACGTCCGCCCTCCATCAGGTCCAGCGGGTTGAACCAGACATAGGGGTCCTGGATCGACGGCGTGCGGCCGCGCACCCAGGTGTAGGCGTCGCGATCGCCCTCTTCACGGGACCGTCGACCGCCGCGACGTCCGCGGCGGCGGCGGCGGCCGCCCTCGTCATCATTGCCCGCAGCCTCGAACGCGTCGTCTTCCCGGGCAGGGGGGGCGGAGGACTCCTCGTCCTCCCCGCCGCGTCCGCCCCGACGGCGACGACGGCGGCGACGACCGCGGCCTTCGCCGTTGGCGTCGGTCTCGTCGTTCCCGCCGCGTGCCTCGGTCCGTTCGCCGCCGCCCTTTGCGGAGTCCTCGGTCTCCTCGGCGTCGTCATCCTCGAAATCGTCCTCGTCCTCGTCGTCCTCGACGGCGAAGTCATCGATATCGTCGACGGACGAAGGCAGGGCCTTGTCCTGGAACGGCGGCTCGAAGTCCTCGTTGGTCTCGGTGCGCTCGATGACGTGCTCGCTCTGGGCCAGGCTGTCATCCACGATCACGTTGACGAACAGGCCGCGCTGCTCCTCCAGACGGATCAGATAGCTGCGCTTGTGATTCAGGACGTACAGGGCCACGGCCGTGCACAGCCGCAGGTTCACCGCGCCCGCGCCGCCCTTGCCGGCTTCGATGTCCACCAGGCGAAGCGCCATCAGGGCCGCCGATTCCACCGACCGGATGCGGCCCGCGCCCTGACAGTGCGGACAGACCTCGGTGGCGCCTTCCAGCACGCCGATGCGGCGACGCTGCCGGCTGATCTCCATCAGGCCGAAGCCGGAAATCTTGCCCATCTGGACGCGCGCCCGATCCGTGGACAGGGCGTCCTTGAGCACCTTTTCCACCGACCGGTTGTTCTTGGCTTCATCCATGTCGATGAAGTCGATGACCACCAGTCCGGCCAGGTCGCGCAGGCGCAGCTGGCGGGCGGCCTCCACGGCCGCTTCCATGTTGGTCTTGTAGGCGGTCTGCTCGACGTTGCGCTCCTTGGTGGCGCGCCCGGAGTTGACGTCGATGGCCACCAGGGCCTCGGTCTGGTTGATGACCAGATAGCCGCCGGACTTCAGCGGCACCACCGGCTGGTGGATCTGGTGCAGGATGTCCTCGATGCCATGGGCGGCGAACAGGGGCCTGGAGCCCTTGTACAGATGCACCTTCTTGGCCTGGGACGGCATCAGCACGCGCATGAAGTCCCGCGCCTCGCGCCAGCCTTCCTCGCCCTCGACCTGGATGCCGTCGAAATCCTTGTCGAACATGTCGCGCACCGCGCGGCGGACAAGGTTCTCTTCCTCATAGATCAACGACGGCGCGTTGGAGCTCAGCGTCGTCTCGCGGATCGTCTCCCACAGGCGCAGCAGATATTCGTAGTCGCGCTTGATCTCGGCCTTGGTCCGCTTGGCGCCGGCCGTGCGGATGATCAGGCCCATGCCCTTGGGCACTTCCAGCGCCGCCGCCGCCGCCTTCAGGCGCTTGCGGTCGGTGGCCTGGGTGATCTTGCGGGAGATGCCGCCGCCCTTGCCGGTGTTGGGCATCAGCACGCAGTAGCGGCCCGCCAGCGACAGCCAGGTGGTGAGGGCCGCGCCCTTGGCGCCGCGCTCGTCCTTGACCACCTGCACCAGCAGGATCTGACGGCGCTTGATAACGTCCTGAATCTTGTAGCGGCGCATCAGGCGGCGCTTCAGGCGCTCTTCCTCGGCGGGGCCGCCTTCGGATTCGTCGTCGGCGCTTTCACGCTCCAGATGCTCGTCGCCCTCGTCGTCCGCCTCGGCCATGATGGCCTCGCGGTCGGCGACCGGGATCTGGTAGTAGTCCGGGTGGATTTCGTTGAAGGCCAGGAAGCCGTGGCGATTGCCGCCGTATTCCACGAAGGCCGCCTGCAGGCTGGGCTCTACGCGGGTGACCTTGGCCAGATAGATGTTTCCGCGCAGCTGGCGCCGCGCCTTGGATTCAAAATCAAATTCCTCGACCTGGCGGCCATCCACGATGGCGACGCGCGTTTCTTCCGCGTGCGCCGCATCGATCAGCATTGTCTTCGACATTAAGGGTATCTCCAGGGCGCGCCGGTCCCCGGCCTTCCGTCAGGAAGGCGCGAGCGGCTCGCCGGTATGACATGAGGGGCATGGCCCGCGTCGATCCCAAGGCCAAGCGGACGCGGGCGCGAGTGGCGCCGGCTGCGTCGTCAGGCTGCGGGGAGACGGAAGGCGTCAGGCCCATGATTATTATCGTTTGCTCCAAGACCGGCTGCGCACGCGGCGCTTGCGGCCTCAGGTGAGCGAGTCGGCCGGATGACCCGGAAAACCCGCCGGATAAGGCGAAATCGGGTCGTTCACGCACCTTGGCGGCGAGCGACCCGGAGACAGCTATAGTGATGCGCGAACGGAATGGAAAGCGCCGTCCTCCTTAACCCGTTGCTCACCATGGTGTGGCATGATCGGGGAAAGAAGACTTTTTGGTGGGTGCATCGCGCATGTCGCGAGTGTTTGACAGTTTCGCCGGGCAAGGTCGCAGCGTTCGTCGCGGCGTGGTCATTCTGGCTGCGCTGATCGCTTTCGCCGTGGCCGCCCTGGCCGCCGGCGCCGGTTTCGCCACCGGGGCCCAGGGGGACGTGCTGCGCATCCGGTTCGGCGGAGACGCCGAGCGCACCCGCGTCGTCATCGACATGGACCGCACGGCGCGGGGCAATCTGGTCCAGGCGGGGGAGGGCGGCCGTGTTGTCCTCGCCCTCTCGGGTCTGTCCCCGGGCCGCGGCGTCGAGGGGCGGGGGCTCGGTCTCGTGCGGGGCTATTCCATGCGGGGTGGAGGCGGCGGCGCCGAGCTGACGCTGGATCTGGCCGGGGGCGCGGAAGTCGAGCGCCGGTTCCTGCTGCCGCCGGGCGACGGCGTGAGCCACTATCGCTATGTGGTCGACCTCAAGGCCACGGACGCGGTCATCGCGAATCGCCCCGATCGCAATCCGCCGCGTTACACCGCTTCAGCCGCCGCGCGGCCCGAGCGGCCCCTGATCGTCATCGACGCAGGGCATGGCGGTCATGATCCCGGAACCCTGGGCGGCCGCGTCAACGAAAGCACCGTGACCCTTCAGGCCGCCCGGGACCTGAAGACCGAGCTGGAGCGGATCGGCCGCTACCGCGTCATGTTGACCCGCGAGTCCGATGTCTATGTCACCCGTTCGCGCCGCGTCGCCATGGCCCGCGAGGCCGGGGCGGATCTGTTCATCTCCCTGCACGCAGACGCCGGTCAGGACAGCACCACGCGGGGCGCCAGCGTCTACACCCTGTCCGAACAGGGCGCGGTGCGCGCCGTTCGCCAGGTCACCAACCGCGACGGCTGGCACGCGGAGCTTCATCTGCCGGGGCGTGACCCGACGGTGGACCGCATCCTGCTGGACATGACCCAGCGCGCCACCCAGAACCGCTCGGCCCAGGCCGCCCGTGTTCTGGTCACCCATCTGGAAGGCTCGGGCCATCCGATGCTCAACCGCAGCCACCGCGACGCCAATTTCGAGGTGCTGCTGGCGCCCGACGTGCCGGCCCTGCTGCTGGAGATGGGCTTCATGACCAATCCGGACGACGAACAGCTCCTGACCGACGAACGCGGCCGCAGCCGCCTGATGCGCGCAACCGCCCAGGGCATCGACCGCTATTTCACCCAGCCGGATGCGGGCGTGATGGTCGCCGGCGCCGGACATGCGGGCGGCGCCCGCTGACCGGCGCGGTTGTGGGGCCGAGGGCCTCATCCGGACTGGCGCCCTCGCCGGACGCGGGCTAATACCGGCCACATGGGGCGATTTTCGGAGTTCCGCGTGAAGACGATCGGCGAACGCTGGTTCGTTCTGGCAGGCATCGGCCTGCTGGGCGCCATCGCCCTGGCGGGCGTTCTGCTGGCCGTATATGCGGCATGGCTTTTCCACGACCTGCCCGATGCGGGCGACCTGGCGGAATATCGCCCGGCCACGGCCACGCGCGTCTATGCGGGCGACGGCACCCTGATCGGCGAATTCTCGCAGGAACGCCGGATCTATGTGACCTACGACCAGATTCCGGCCCCCGTGGTGCAGGCGTTCCTGGCCGCGGAGGATTCCAACTTCTTCCAGCACGGCGGCATCGACGTGGGCGGCGTCAGCCGGGCCATGCTCAAGAACGTGGCGAACGCCGTGCAGGGCCGCAGGCTCGAGGGCGGCTCAACCATCACCCAGCAGGTGGCCAAGAACGTCCTGCTGACCAATGAGAGCACTATCGGCCGCAAGCTGCGCGAGGCGATCCTGGCCAGTCGCCTCGAGGCGACCCTGTCCAAGGAGCAGATTCTTGAGCTGTATCTGAACGAGATTTTCCTCGGTTATCGCTCCTACGGCGTGGCTTCGGCGGCGTTCAACTATTTCGGCAAGTCGCTGGACCAGCTGACCGTCGATGAAGCCGCCTTCCTGGCCGCCCTGCCCAAGGGCCCCAACAACTATCACCCGGTGCGCCGCGCCGAGGCCGCCGTCACGCGCCGCAACTGGGTTCTGGGCGCCATGCGCTCCAACCGGTTCATCACCGAAGAGCAGTATGAGGCCGCCCGTGCGCGCCCTCTGGTGACCCAGGACGCGCCGCGCCGCGCCCAGTACCAGGACGCCGACTTCTTCGTCGAGGAAGCGCGCCGCCGGGCGCTGGGCATGTTCGGCGAGGACATCAACGCCGGCGGCTACTACATGCGCACGACGCTGGACCCGTCGCTGCAGTCCGCCGCCCGCACGGCCCTGATGCAGGGGCTGGAGGACTATGACCGCCGCCACGGCTGGCGCGGCGCCTGGGGCAGTGTGGACATCGCCGAAGGCTGGCAGGACCAGGCCCAGGAACGGTCGGCCCCGCCCGAGCGTCGGGAATGGCGGACCGCCGTGGTCGAAAGCGTCGACGGCGACACCGTGCGCGTGCGCACGGCCCAGGACGATCAGACCGGGACCCTGCTGAGCGCGGACGCCAGCTGGGCGCGGTCTGGCGACGGGCTGGAGGTGGGCGACCTGATCTTTGTCGAGCCACGCGAAGGCGGCCAGTTCGCCCTGAAACAGGTCCCCGCCGTCAACGGCGCCCTGGTGGCCATAGAGCCCCGGTCCGGCCGCGTTCTGGCGATGGTCGGCGGCTATTCCTACGCCCTGTCCAGCTTCAACCGCGCCACCCAGGCCGAGCGGCAGCCCGGCTCGGCTTTCAAGCCGATTGTCTACGCCGCGGCGCTCGAAGGCGATTTCACCCCGGCCAGCATCGTCCTCGACGCGCCCATCTCCTTCCCCGGCGGCGCCGGCGGACGCGCGTGGACGCCGGAGAACTACAGCCGCCAGTACTATGGCCCGCAAAGTCTGCGCCGCGGTCTGGAGCTGTCCCGCAACGTCATGACGGTGCGTCTGGCGCAGGCGGTGGGCATGGACAGCGTCGTCCAGCTCGCCGAGGACATGGGCGCGGGCGACGACATGGAGCCCAACCTGTCGCTGTCGCTGGGGGCGGGGGAGACCACGCCCTATCGTCTCACCGCCGCCTACGCCGCCTTCGCCAACGGCGGGCGCCGCGTGAATCCGTATCTGATCGAAATGGTCCAGGACCGGAACGGCCGCACCATCTATCGCGCCGACCAGCGGGACTGCCGCACCTGCAGCCGCGGCTTTGACGGCGGCGCCTCGCCGCGCCTGACGCCGCGGGGCGAGCAGGTCATCGACCCCGTCACCGCCTATCAGATCAGCTCCATGCTGGAAGGCGTGATCCAGCGCGGCACCGGCGTGCGTGCGCGGGGGCTCGGCCGCTGGGTGGCGGGCAAGACCGGCACCACCAACGAATACCGCAGCGCCTGGTTCGTGGGCTTCACCACCGACATCGTCGTCGGCGTGTTTATCGGCTTCGACGACAACCGCTCGCTCGGCTCCGGCGAGGCGGGGGCGGCGACCGCCGTGCCGGTGTTCATCAACTTCATGACTGAAGCGCTCAAGGAGCGGCCCGCCCGTCCGTTCGTGCGGCCGCGCAACGCCATCTTCCGCACGGTGAACGGCATCGAGGAGGCGTTCCGGCCCGGCACCGAGCGTCGCGACGAACCGGCGCCCGTGCAGCAGACCTGGGAAGGCCCGCAGGCCTATACCGACGTGCTGCGCCGGGAGGCCGAAGCCCAGCGTCAGGCCCAGCAACAGCAGCAGTCCGCGCCCGTGGAACAGGCGCCGCCGCCGCCCCGCGAACCCGCCGAGGACTTGAGCGGCCTCTACTGACCGACTAGATGACCCTTCTTCCGCCGCCCGAAACCCCTCGGGCGGCGCACCTGTTTTCGCTTCGGGAGTGATGCGATGAGACCGGATGTTGAGGCCGCCAAGGCCGACATCGAGCAGAGCCTGGCTCTGCTCAGGAGGCGTCTTTGACTGGGAAGCTGCGCTTCGAAAACTCGATGAGCTGAACGCCCGCGTCGAAGACCCGACCCTGTGGGACAACCCTGATCAGGCCCAGGCCGTCAGCCGCGAACGCTCGCGTCTGGAGACCCAGATCAACGCCGTCCGTGAGATGGAGACCGGTCTGGAAGAGGCCGTCATGCTGTCTGAAATGGCCGACGAGGAGGGCGACGAAGCGGCGCTCGAGGACGCCCGCGCCAGCCTGAAGACCATCAAGGACCGCGCCGCCCGCGCCGAGCTGGAGGCCCTGCTGTCCGGCGAGGCCGACGGCAACGACGCCTATCTGGAGGTCAACTCCGGCGCCGGCGGCACCGAGTCCAATGACTGGGCCGGCATGCTGTTGCGTATGTACAGCCGCTGGGCCAGGGCGCGCGGCTACGAGGTCGAGATCCAGGAAGAGACCGACGGCGAGCAGGCAGGCGTGAAGTCCGCCACCATCCAGATCTCGGGTCCCAACGCCTATGGCTGGCTCAAGTCGGAGTCCGGCGTGCACCGTCTGGTGCGCATCAGCCCCTTCGATTCGGCGGCCAAGCGCCACACCTCGTTCGCGTCCATCGGGGTGTCGCCCGTGGTGGACGACACCATCGAGATCGACATCAATCCGTCGGACGTGCGCACCGACACCTACCGGGCGTCCGGCGCGGGCGGTCAGCACATCAACAAGACGGACTCCGCGGTCCGCCTGACCCATGTCCCCACCAACACCGTGGTGGCGTGCCAGGCCGGGCGTTCACAGCACCAGAACCGCGAGCAGGCCTGGAAGATGCTGCGCGCGCGCCTGTACGAGCTGGAGCTTCAGAAGCGCGAGGCCGCAGCCCAGGCCCTGGCCGACGCCCGCACCGATATCGGCTGGGGCCACCAGATCCGCAGCTACGTCCTGCAGCCGTACCAGATGGTCAAGGATCTGCGCACGAACGTGGAGACGTCCGACACCGACGGCGTGCTGAACGGGGATCTGGACGCCTTCATGGGCGCCGCCCTTGCGGCCCGCGTGGGCGACAAGCGGGGCGAGGCGACCGAGGACTGATAGACCCTCTCCCTCCCCGTGTCGGGGAGGGAGAACGGCATCGCCCTAAGCCGTGGTCTTGGCCTGGAAGGGCTGGATGGTCGCGTCCGACGCGGCCGGCGTCTGAGCCGGAGCGGGCGTTGACGGCGGGGTCGACGAGGACGCGGCGGGCGCCGATTCCTGCGCCGGCGCCTGGGACGCCGCCGACGGCGCCGCATCGCGACGGCCCTGGATGCAGCGGCCCTGGAAATAGGCCCCCACATCGATGGACAGTTGTTCGTGGGTGATGTCGCCGTCCACGTAGGCGGTGCCCAGCAGTTTGATCTGCTTGCCGTTCAGGCCGCCGACGATGCGCCCGCGGACCTCGACGTAGTCCGCCGAGACATTGCCCTCGACCGCGCCGGTTTCGCCGATGATCAGGCGGCCGACGCGCAGGTCGCCCTTGACCGTGCCGTCCACCTGCAGGTCGCCGGCGCCGGACACGTTGCCCTCGAACGTCAGATCGGCCGACAGGGTGGACAGGCCCTTGCCGGTCGGAACCTGCGACGGCATCGACGCGGAGGGTTGCGGCGCAGCCGGGGCCGGTCGCTTGGCTTGGCTCGGCGACGGCAGATCCGGCAGCGGCGGGATGGGCTCTGCCGAGCGCAGGGGCTTGGCGTCGGGCTTAGTCTTGTTGAACAATTTGCTCTCCGGCTCTCATGAAGCGGGCGGGATTCTGGGGTCGGCCGTTCATCCACACTTCGTAATGCAGATGCACGCCCGTGGAGCGCCCGGTGGTGCCCATGCCGCCGATGCGGTTGCCGACGGCGACCCGTTGGCCCGACTGGACGGCGATGGTGTTGAGGTGGGCGTAGCGGGTCTTGAACCCGTCGCCATGGTCGATCTCGACCGTGCGGCCATAGCCGCCGCGCACGCCCGCGAACGACACCACGCCCGGCGCGGTGGCCAGGATCGGGGTGTTGGCCGGCGCCGCGAAGTCCTGGCCCTGATGCAGGGCCGGGCGGCCGTTGAAGGGATCAAAGCGCACGCCGAAGCCTGACGAGGTGCGCGCCGCGCCGACCGGGCGGCTGAACGGCAGGCGTTCGGCGGAGTCGGCCAGGCTGCGCATGTCCGACAGGCCGGTCGCCGCGTTGCGGATGCGCATGGCGAACGCCTCGTCCACGTCCAGCACGGCGGCCAGGGCCCGGGGATCGCGGGCCTCCACCAGCGGTCCGCCCAGGGCGGTGTTCGAGGCGCTGTAGGCCGAGGGGTTCAGACCCGCCAGCCGGAAGGCCAGACGCAGCCGTTCGGCGCGGTTCTGGGCGAAGTCCTCGGCGCGGGCGATGAGGCGTTCCTGATCCGTCTGGACCGAGGCGATGCGCCGGATGGGGGAGTTGGTGTCGGGATCCAGCGGGCGGGCCGGGGCCAGAACCTCCTCCGCCCCCGCAATGCCGTTGAACATGCCCATGACCTGGGTCAGGGCGGCGTGGCGCCGCTCGACCATCTGGGCGGTTTCCTCCAGCGACCCCGTGGTCGCCGACATGCGCATGACCGCGCTTTCCAGCCGCGCCTGGAGATCCGCGTTGACCCGTTCGGAGGCGGCGCGGGTGCGGGCGATCTCGGCCTCGGCCCGGCTTTCCGCCAGGGCGCCGATCATGAACCCGCCTGTGGAAACGACCATCCAGCCGCCCAGCACCGTCGCCGCGCCGGCCATCAGCATCTGCCGGCCCGTGGTCAGCACATAGCCCCGGGTCTCCCCGTCGCAACGGAGGTACAGATGCCGTTCCGGAAAGATTCGCTCGACAAGCTCGGAAAGGCGAGAAGCGAAGATCTTAATCATCAGTTAACGTCCCCCAACGTCAGGCTTCGGTTATCGGTGAACAGTTGCACCTGTGCAAGGGAGTTCACGTCAAAGGCCGCCTGCGGGCGTCGGGATTCACCTTCGGCGATGCTGACCGAGGTTAACTTCGCCTGCCGCGTGTATTGAGCGGAGAGGTTTCGTCAAACAACGATCCGTCAACCATTATGAACGGACAACGTAACGCTGCTGTGAAGGTGCGGGATCAGGTCCCGTTCACCGCGTCGAGCACGGCCTGGGCGTGCCCCGGAACCTTCACCTTGCGCCAGATACGACGCACCTGGCCCTCCGGGTCGATCAGGACCGTGGTGCGTTCGATGCCCATGAACTTGCGCCCGTAGAGCATCTTCTCGCCCCACACCCCGTAGCGCTCGCAGACGTCGCCGCCCTCGTCGGAGGCCAGGGTGACGTTCAGTTCATGCTTGTCCTTGAACCGGTCCAGCTTCTTCACCGGATCCTTGGACACGCCCACGACCACGGCGTTGACGCGCCCGAACGCCGTCTTCAGCGCCGAGAAGTCCTTGCTCTCGTTGGTGCAGCCGGGGGTGTCGGCCTTGGGATAGAAATACAACGCCACCCACTGGCCCTTCAGGCCGTCGAGGCTCACCTGCCCGCCGTTGTCCGTGGGCATGTCGAATGCGGGGGCGGCGGCGCCTTCAACGATCTCGGTCATGGTCTTCTCCATCAGGCCGGACGAACCAGCACGATTTTCTTCTTTCCGGCGGCCAGCTTCAGCACGCCGTCGGCGTTCAGGTCGGCGGCCTCGATCAGCCGCGCCCCGTCCTGGACCGCCTCATCGTTCAGGCGCAGCCCGCCCCCCTGGGCCAGGCGCCGGGCCTCGCCGTTGGACTGGGTCAGCCCGGCGCGGGTCGCCACCGCCGCGATCATGGCGCCGATCACCTCGTCGCGGGGCAGGTCGACCGTGGGCAGGTCGTTCGACACAAGCCCCTGTTCGAACGCGGCCTCGGCCGCCGCGCGGGCGGCGTGGGCCGCTTCCGCCCCATGCAGCATCGTCGTGGCGGAGTCGGCCAGGGCCTTCTTCGCCTCATTGATCTCTGCGCCTTCCAGCGCTTCCCAGCGGGCGATCTCGGCGTCGGACAGGTCGGTGAACAGCCGCATGAACCGGCCCACGTCGCCGTCCTCGGTGTTGCGCCAGTACTGCCAGTAGTCATAGGGGCTCAGCTGGTCGGCGTTCAGCCAGACGGCGCCGCCCACGGTCTTGCCCATCTTCTGGCCCGAGGCGGTGGACAGCAGCGGGGTGGTCAGGCCGAAGGCCGGCTTCTGATCGACCCGCCGGATCAGCTCGACGCCGTTGACGATATTGCCCCACTGGTCCGAGCCGCCCATCTGCAGCACGCAGTTGGCCCGCCGGTTCAGCTCCAGGAAATCCGTCGCCTGCATCAGCATGTAGTTGAACTCGAGGAACGTCAGCGGCTGCTCGCGCTCCAGCCGCAGTTTGACGGAATCGAAGCTCAGCATGCGGTTGACGGTGAAGTGGGTGCCGTACTCCCGCAGGAACTCCAGATAGCCGAGCTTCGACAGCCACTCGTCGTTGTCCAGCATGATGGCGTCGGTCGGGCCGTCGCCGAAGGTCAGGAATTTCTCGAACACGCCCCGGATGCCGGCGATGTTCTCGGCAATGCGCTCGTCGGTCAGCAGGGGACGCTGGGTGTCCTTGAAGCTGGGGTCGCCCACCTTGGTGGTGCCGCCGCCCATGAGGACGATGGGCTTGTGGCCGGCCTGCTGCAGACGGCGCAGCAGCATGATCTGGATCAGGTGCCCCACGTGCAGGCTGGGCGCTGTGGCGTCAAAGCCGATGTAACCCGTGACCACGCCCGAGGCGGCCGCCGCGTCCAGCTCGGCCGGATGGGTGACCTGGTGAATATAGCCCCGCGCCTGCATGGTGCGGAGAAAGTCGGACTTGAAGACGGTGTCGGTCATGGTCAAAGCGGCTTGAGCGTATGGGAGCAGGGCCTGTAGCACGACGCGTGCGCATCATTGAAGGTAATGACTTTCACCCCCTGTTTCAGGGCGTGTTAAAATGCGGGTCCTGAGCGAACGCTGCGTGCGGCCCGGGTCGTGGGGGAGGGGATCATGCGCCGGATTTCGGACAATTCGGACAATTCGGACACTGTTTTTTCCGGCCCGGAGTCCGAAACCGTGGTCGCGCTGATCCCGCATCCGTCGACGCCGTCCGCCGGACTGCAGATTCATGTCCAGGCGCGCCGCAGGAATGGCGTCCTCAGCCTCGAGTACCGCGTGACCGGCCCGGTCGCCGCCCTGCGTCTGCCACAGCCCTCGGCAAGAGAGCGAACCGACGGCCTGTGGCGCACCACCTGCTTCGAGGCTTTCGCCGGCCGGGGCGTGGGCTATGCCGAGTACAATCTGTCGCCCTCCTGCGCCTGGGCGGCCTATGGATTCGAAGGCTATCGCGACGGCATGGCGCGCCTTGAGCAGGCCGCACCGGTGATCGTGATGCGCCAGACCGCCGAGACCGTCGTGCTCACCGCCGACGTCATCCTGCCCGCCGATGCGGACGGGCGCATCGGGCTGACGGCGGTGATCGAGACCCTGGACGGCGCGGTCAGCTACTGGGCGCTGGCGCATCCGGCGGAAAAGCCCGACTTTCACCATCCCGACTCATTCCTCCTGACCCTGCCCGAGACCTGCCCATGACATTCGGCCTCGACCGCCTGCTGTCCGATTCCGAGCTCCGCCGTGACCTGAAGGGGCGGCGGGTGGCGCTGCTGGCGCACCCGGCCTCGGTGACCGCCGACCTGACCCATGCGGTGGACGCCCTGGCGGCCTGTGACGACATCACGCTGACCGCCCTGTTCGGCCCCCAGCACGGCATGAAGGGGGATCTCCAGGACAACATGATGGAGAGCCCGGACTATCGCGACCCGGTCCACGGCGTTCCGGTGTTCAGCCTTTATGGCGAGGTCCGTCGCCCCAGGGACGAGTGGATGGAGACGTTCGACGTCGTCATGATCGACCTTCAGGACCTTGGCTGTCGCATCTACACCTACGTCACCACATTGCTCTATGTGCTTGAAGCGGCGCAGAAACATGGAAAGAGCGTCTGGGTCCTGGATCGGCCCAATCCCGCGGGACGGCCGGTGGAAGGGCTGACCCTTCGGCCCGGTTGGGAGAGCTTCGTGGGCGCCGGCCCCATCCCGATGCGCCACGGTCTGACCATGGGTGAACTGGGTCGATGCTTCATCCATCACTTCAAGATCGATGTGGATTATCGTGTCATCACGATGGAAAACTGGTTTCCGGATCAGGCGCCGGGCTACGGCTGGCCGCTGCTGGAGCGGGCCTGGGTGAATCCCAGTCCCAATGCGCCCAACCTGTCCATGGCCCGGGCCTATGCGGGCACGGTCATGCTTGAAGGCGCGACTCTCTCGGAGGGGCGGGGGACCACCCGTCCGCTGGAGCTGTTTGGCGCGCCCGACATCGACGCCCGCGCCGTGATCGCCGAGATGCAGGCCCTGGCCCCGGAGTGGCTGGGCGGCTGCGTGCTGCGCGACATGTGGTTCGAGCCCACCTTCCACAAGCACGTGGGCAAGCTGTGCAGCGGGGTCCAGATCCATGTGGACGGCCCGCATTACGACCACGCCGCCTTCCGGCCCTGGCGGGTGCAGGCGCTGGGCTTCAAGGCGATCCGGAAGCTGTATCCAGAGTACGACCTGTGGCGCGACTTCCCCTATGAGTACGCCTTCGGAAAGCTGCCCATCGATGTGATCAACGGTGGACCCGCCCTGCGCGAATGGGTGGATGACGTCGGGGCGTCGCCCGCCGATCTGGACGCCATGACCCTGCCGGACGAAGCGGCGTGGATCGAAGAGCGGCGGCCATTCCTTCTGTATTGAGGCTCAGTGCAGCTTGAGCCGGCCCGAAATGCGGTTGTGAACCAGCCGCGCCAGCGCCAGCACCGCCGTCCGCATCGGCCCCAGAATGCGCCTGTGGTGGTCCAGATGCAGGGACATATAGGCCCAGCGCGCCGTCAGCCCCTCGATTAAGAAACGGTCGCCCAGCAGCCCGCCCATCAGCGATCCCGCCGCCTCGTCGTCGCCCAGCGCCACCAGCGAGCCCCGGTCTCGATAGACGAAGCTCCGCCCCCCTGACCGGCCCTGCGCATCGGCCATCAGGGCCTCCGCCAGATAGTCCGCCTGTTGCGCGGCCGCCTGGGCGCGGGCGGGCAGGGGGCGGCCGTTCGGTCCCGGCGTCTCGGCGCAGTCGCCCATGGCCCAGACCCCGGGCGCGGAGGTGCGCAGGCGATCGTCAGTGACGAACTGGTTCAGCTTGCCGGTCTCGAGGCCGAAGGTCGTGTTCCGCTCATCCGCCTTCACCCCGGCGGCCCAGACGATCAGGTCGGCGGGAACCGGGCCCTGCGATGTATCCAGCCCGTCGGCGCGCACCCGCTCCACCTTCGCCCCGGTCATGACCCGCACGCCCTTTTCGGCCAAGGCCGCCGCCGCCTGGTCGGCCACCCGCTCGGGCAAACCGCCCAGGATGCGCGACGCCATCTCGACGATGGTCACCTCCAGCCGGAACTGCTGGTCGTGGGCCAGGGCTTCCTGAAAGGCGTCGTGGGCCTCCAGCAATTCAGCGGCGAGCTCGACCCCCGTCGCCCCGGCGCCGACGATAGCGATTCTCAGAACACGGTCTTTCGAGAAGGCGGTGGCCATGAAGGCGGTGGTCAGGCGCTGCTGGAAGTCGCGCGCGTCGTCCGTGTCCTCCAGCAGGCGGGCGTGCTCGGCGGTGCCCGGGGTGCCGAACAGGTTCGAGCCGCTGCCGGTGGCCAGCACCAGCCGTTCGAACCCCACAACGCGCTCCGGCACGATCACGCGCCCGTCCTCGTCGCGCATCTCCGCCAGCGTCAGGCGTTTGCCCTGGACATCCAGTCCCGCCATGTCGCCGAGGCTGAACTTGAAGGAATTGCGCCGCGCCAGCATGGGATAGGACAAGCCTTCCTGATGGGCGTCCAGCGTCCCGGCGGCGATCTCGTGCAGGCTGGGCTTCCAGATGTGAACGGGCGTCCGATCGATCAGCAGGACCCGTCTCGTCCCCTGACGCCGCCCCAGTTTTCGGCCCAGCCGCGCGGCCAGCAACAGCCCGCCGGCGCCGCCGCCGACGATTACGAAATCCGCATGCATGTCTGTCCCCGTTATCAGGCTCGTCTCCGGACCGATTAACGCATGGCTCGCCGGTCGGTGCGATCCGGGTGGGGATAATATGCCGCGCCCGGGCCACGGATTTCTTGGCTTGCCCCCGGCCGATGCCCTATATGGTCGCCTGTAGTTCGCGTCGGCATACCGCCGCCGCTTCCGGATATCAGAGACGAGACCTCATGCAGCCCGGCATCTGGCAGATCATCATCATTGCGGTCATCGTGCTGCTGCTCTTCGGCGGCCGGGGCAAATTGTCCGGCCTGATGGGCGACGCCGCCAAGGGCATCCGCGCCTTCAAGGACGGTCTGTCCGGCGGCGACGATGACAAGAAGTCGAACGAGACCCCGGCCGGCGCCCTGCCGCGCACCGAGGCCGAAAAAGACGAAGCCCAACGCTGACCGCGTTCGCGCAGAGGGCTTGATTCATGGGCGGCTTGGGCCCCGGCATCGGCGCTACCGAACTTCTTCTGATCGGTATCATCGCACTCATTTTCGTGGGACCGAAAGACCTGCCGCTTCTGATGCGGCGGGTGGGTCAGTTCATGAACAAGGCGCGCGGCATGGCGGCCGACTTCCGCGCCAGCTTCGACGAGATGGCGCGCCAGTCCGAACTGGATGACCTCCGCAAGGAGGTCGAGGCCCTGCGCACCGGCCAGATGGCCCGCCCCCTGGGCGCCGAGACCGAAGCCACGTTCCGCCAGATCACCGACGACCTGAACAAACCGGTGGTGCCCACCAGCTACGGCGCTTCCGATCCGCCGGCCCCGCCCGCGCCCCCGGTCCTTGCGGCGCCCGCTGAAACGGCGCCCGCGAAGCCCGGGGCGACGACCTCCACATCGAAAGCACCCGGCGCCGCCAAGGCGACGGCCGCGAAGCCGAAGGTTGAAGCGGCGGCGAAGCCCAAGTCCAGGACCTCGACCGCAAAGGCCGCGCCTGCCAGGACCGCCGCCGCGAAGCCGGCCAAGGCCGCGCCGCGTCGCAAGCCCGCCGCGAAGAAGACCCCGGAGACCGGATCGTGAGCCGCCCCGAGGACGACGAAGCCGACATCGAATCCTCGCGCGCGCCGCTGCTCGAGCATCTGACCGAGCTGCGCAGCCGTCTTCTGGTCTGCGTCGCCGCGTTCATCGTCGGCTTCATCCTGTGCTTCGCCTTCGCCGGGCCGCTGTATGTGTTTCTGGTCAAGCCATTCGCCGCAGCCTCCGCCCTGTATGAGGCGTCAGGCGGGAAAGGGGTGTCCCCGTTTGACCTGATCCTGGCCACCGCCGGGATCGCGCCGCTGCCGGAAGGGGGCTCGGCCGTGGGGCTGATCTCCACCGCGCCGCTGGAGTTCCTGATCACCAAGATCAAGCTGGCGGCCTTCGGCGCCATTGTCCTGACCTTCCCGATCCTGGCCTGGCAGGTCTACGGCTTCGTGGCCCCGGGCCTTTACCGGAACGAGCGCAAGGCCTTCCTGCCGTTCCTGCTGGCCGCGCCCGTGCTGTTCCTGATCGGCACGGCGATGGTCTATTTCATCATGCTGCCGTTCGTCATGTGGTTCTCCCTGAGCCAGCAGATCGCCACCCCCGAGGTGTCGGTGGCCCTGATGACGCGGGTGTCGGACTATCTGAACCTGGTCACGGCCCTGTTGCTGGCCTTCGGTCTGTGCTTCCAGCTGCCGGTGGTCATGACCCTGCTGGGTCTGGCCGGGATCGTCAGCGCCGAAGCCCTGTCCAAGGGGCGCAAATACGCCGTGGTCGCCATCTTTGTGGTGGCCGCCTTCGTGACGCCGCCGGACCCCATCAGCCAGGCCATGCTCGCGATCCCTCTGGTGTTTCTCTACGAGATCTCGATCTGGTGCGTGCGCCTGATCGAGACGCGCCGTCGTCGCGAGGATGAGGCCGCGGCAGCAGCCTAGGCCTCGAGCGACAGAAACCGCTTCATGTCCATGCTGGACCGCTCGCCGACGGCGGGAAGACAGTGCTCCAGCCAATGCTCCGCCGCCTCGCGGCCCCGGGCCTTCAGGCTTAGCAGGAAGGTCCATTCCGTGTTGAATTTGGACCCCAGCGACAGGTCGTTCAGGTGCCCGTCCGCCGATACGGCGTGCAGGAGCATGTGGCGATAGCGGCCCCGCGCCGTCTCGGTCAGCTGACCTTCCTCGATCAGTTCCTGCACGAAGGCCACGGCGCGCAGCTCGGCGGTGAGCGGCGCGTTGAAGGCGATCTCGTTCATGCGATCCATGATCTCGCCGGGCGCCCTGGGCGTGTCGTCCCGTTCGAAGGGGTTCAGGGGCAGGAGCAGGATGTCGTCGGGCGTGTCGTCATAGAACAGCGGCCACAATGCCGGATTGGCCAGATAGCCGCCGTCCCAGTAGGGCTCGTCGTCGATGGTCACCGCCTGGAACAGATGGGGCAGGCAGGCGGTGGCCATCAGGACTGCGTCGCTCATCTCGTCCGAGGTGAAAATGCGCGCCCGTCCGTGCCTCACCGCCGTCGCCGACACGAACAGCTTGATCGGTGAGGCCCGCACGGCCTCGAAATCGATCGATGCGTCGATGACGCGCTTCAGGGGGTTCAGATTGAAGGGGTTGAACTCATAGGGGCTGGACGACATGGCCATGGCCTTGAACGAGCGCCAGAAGGGCGTCTCCTTCAGCCAGCCGGGATTGGTCATGGCGTTCCACACGCCGCTGTCGCCGAAGACGTTGCGGCCGCCGGACTGGTTCATCTCGCGCCAGAGCTTGTCCAGGGCCTCGCGGGCGCCGTCCCGCCCGTTCGCCGCCATGCCGGAAATCAGCGCCGCGCCGTTCATGGCGCCGGCCGAGGCGGCGGTCACCGCCTTGATCTCCAGCCGCCCGTCCTCGAGCAGCCGGTCCAGCACGCCCCACTGGAACGCGCCGTGGGAGCCGCCCCCCTGGAGCGCCAGGCATATGGGGCGGAGCCGGTTTGGATCGGAGGGTTTTTTGCGCTTCAGCAAGCTCGTCCCTCCGATGGGGCTACTGGGCGGTCCAGCCGCCGTCGATCGAGAAGCTGGCCCCGTTGGCCGAGGCCCCCAGATCACTGACCAGATACAGGAAGATGCCCGCCAGCTCGTCGGTGGTCACGAACCGTCGCGTTGGCTGTGACTTCAGGATCACCTCGGCCAGCACCTTCTCGCGGGGAATGCCCCGGGTGCGGGCCTGATCGGCGATCTGTTTTTCGACGATCGGCGTCTCCACGAAACCCGGGCATATGGCGTTGCAGGTGATGTTCTGCTCGGCAAGCTCAAGCGCCACGGTCTTGGTCAGGCCGATGACCCCGTGCTTGGCGGCCACATAGGCGGACTTGTAGGGGCTGGCCACCAGACCGTGCGCCGAGGCCACGTTGATGATCCGCCCGCGCCCCTGGGCCTTCATGATCGGCACCGCAGCCCGCGTCGCATAGAAGGCCGACGACAGGTTGATGGCGATGATCTGCTCCCACTTGTCGGCGGGAAACTTGTCGATGGACTCCACGTGCTGAACGCCGGCGTTGTTCACCAGAATGTCCAGCCGGCCCAGGTCGTGCCGGGCGAAGGCGACCATGTCGGCCACTTCGCTGCCGTTGCGCATGTCGGCGGCGTGGTAGCGGACCTTGACCCCGTAGGCGGCTTCCATGCCCGAGCGGGTGCGCTCGATCTCGGCCGGGTCGCCCAGGCCGTTCAGCACCACGTCGCCGCCCCGCGACGCCACCGCGCGGGCGAGCGCCAGGCCGATGCCCGAGGTGGAGCCCGAGATCACCGCCACCTGACCCTTGAGGTCGTTGACGTCGGCGTTGAAGGGGCGCGGCGCATCCTTGGCCGCGTCGGAGCCGGAGGCGCCTTTCATCCACTGGAACATGCGGGGTCTCTCATCCTGCCGGCGAGTCGCCCGCCGGTTCTTGAGGGCAATCTAGCGGCAGTCTGCGCCGGTGGCGACAGGGCGTCAGGATTTTCCCGACCTGATGAATATCCACTCGCTTTCGCTGGACGCCGCCTTGTCGAATCCATAGCCCTCAAGGTCGAAGCCTTTCAGATCCCCGGGGCTTTCCACGCGGTTGTCGATGGCCCAGCGCGCCATCAGGCCCCGCGCCTTTTTGGCGAAGAAGGAGATTATCCGGCTTTCGCCGTCGCGCAGTTCCCGGAACTGGGGCGTGACCACCGGCAGCTTCAGGGCGCGCGCGTCGACGGCGCCGAAATACTCCTGGCTGGCCAGGTTCACCAGCGACGGGTCGGCGTGACCTTCGGCGTCGGCGTTCAGCCGCCTTGCGATGCGGTCGCCCCAGAAGTCGTACAGATTGGCGCCCCGCTCGGTGCGCAGGCGCGTGCCCATCTCCAGGCGATAGGGCTGGATGGCGTCCAGCGGGCGCAACAGGCCATAGAGCCCCGAAAGGATCCGCAGGTGATCCTGCGTCCACGCCAGCGCCTTGTCGTCCAGCTCGCGGGCTTTCAGCCCTTCATAGACATCTCCGGCGAAGGCGAACGCGGCGGGCAGGGCGCCCTCGTCGCTGTCCGGGTCGAAGGCCTGGAAGCGTTCGTGGTTGAGGTCGGCCAGCGGCTTGGAGATGTCCATCAGCCGGCGCAGGTCCGCGCGCGTCAGCTTGCGCGTCACCTTGGCCAGTTCGGTGATGTCGGCGTCGAAGCGCGGTCGGGTCGGCTGGATGGCGCTCGAGGCTTCGGAATAATTCAGACGCTTGGCGGGCGACAGGACAAAAAGCAAAGGCACGGCCTCCGGAGGTTTCGGGGCAGATAGGCCGTGCGGGTGACGATTGAAACCTTGGCGCTCAGAAAAGCACCGACGGGTTCATGATCCGCTGTGGATCGAGCGCGGCGCGCACGGCCCGCATGGCGGCGACCTGAACGGGGTCCTTGTAGCGCAGCGCCTCTTCGGTCTTCAGACGCCCCAGGCCGTGTTCGGCGGAGATGGAGCCCTGCAGTTCGCCGACGATGTCGTGGACGATTCGCGCGCCCTCGTCCTTGCGGGCGGCGAAGGCTTTGGGGTCTTCGCCCACCGGCGGCACCACGTTGTAGTGCAGGTTGCCGTCGCCCAGATGCCCGAAGGTCACCAGCCGGATGCCCTCGAACTGCGCGTTCAGCGCCGCGTGAGCGCGCTCGACGAATTCCGGCAGGGCGGTCAGGGGCAGGGAGACGTCGTGCTTCCATCCGCCGCCCGCCGCCTTCTGGGCCGCCGACATCTCCTCGCGCAGCCGCCAGAACTGGGCCGCCTGCGCCGCGTTCTGGGCCATGGCCGCGTCGGAGATCAGGCCGCGCTCGAAGGCGTCCTCCAGAATGCGTTCCATGCCCCGCTCGGCGGCGCCCGGTTCGCCCGACACCAGTTCGATCAGCACCGCCCAGGGGCTCGGCGTGTCGAGCGGATCGCGGGTGTCGGGGATGTGGGCCAGGCAGATCTCGACGCCCTGCCGATTCATCAGCTCGAACGCCTCGACGCCCCCGCCGGTCTCGGCCTTGGCCACGGCCAGCAGTTCCAGCGCGGCGGCGGGGGTCTCCAGCCCCACCACTGCGGTGGCCCGTGACCGCATGACGGGAAACAGCTTCAGCGCCGCCGCCGTTACAATGCCCAGCGTCCCCTCGGCCCCGATCAGCAGGTGCTTGAGGTCATAGCCGGTGTTGTCCTTGCGCAGCCGCTTCAGCCCGTGGAAAATCTCCCCGTTGGGAAGCACCGCCTCCAGCCCCAGCACCAGATCGCGCGCCACGCCGTAGCGGAGCACCGCCGTGCCGCCGGCATTGGTGGAAATGACCCCGCCCACCGTCGCCGTGCCTTCCGCCGCGAGGCTCAGGGGAAAGAACCGGTCGGCGCCGGCGGCGGCGTCCTGCGCCTCCTTCAGCGTCAGCCCGGCCTCCACCACCATCACGTCTTCCAGCGGCAGCACCTGCCGCACCGCACGCATGCGGTTCATGGAGATCAGGACCTCTCCATAGGGAATTTGGCCGCCCACCAGCCCGGTGTTGCCGCCCTGGGGCGTGATGGCCACGCCCTCGCGCGCACAGACCGCCACCGCCCGCGCCACCTCCTCGGTGGAGGCGGGGGTCAGAAGGATGGGGGTGTTGCCCTCCCAGGCGCCGCGCCACTCGACCACGCGCGGCGCGATCAGGTCGGCATCCTGCGTCCAGCCCCTGGGGCCGAGGATGGATTTCAGTTCGTCGAGGACGGCGGGGGAGGGTGCGGGCATGGACACGCTTGTCTCAAACCCGCATGGATCAGGAAAGCCAGAATGCGTGATCGCCCGCGTGAGGATTGCTGAATGACCCCTGTGCCCGTCGTCGGCGTGGTGTGCCTTAAGGGCGACCAGGTGCTGCTGATCCGGCGCGGCACCGAGCCCCGCCTTGGCGAATGGAGTTTGCCGGGCGGCCGGATCGAGCCGGGCGAACGGGTTCTGGACGCGGCCTTGCGCGAACTGAAGGAAGAGACCGGCGTCGATGCGGTCATCACCGGCCTGCTGGCGGTGGTGGACGGCGTCTTCCCGGACCACGACCGGCACTATGTGATGATCGACTACCGGGCCGAATGGACGGCCGGGCAGCCCGTGGCGGGCGACGACGCGGCCGAGGCGGCGTTCCATCCTCTTTCGGCGGTGGATGATCTGGTGGCGTGGGAGGAGACGCGGCGCGTCATCCACACAGCCGCGCGCGAGACGCTCAGTCCAGACGGCTGATCAGGGCCGGCAGGTCGGGCCGGTCCCGCTCCAGCGGCGGGGCGGCGGGCGTGCCCAGATGGATGAAGCCGGCGATACGCTCGCCCGGCTGCACGCCGAACAGGGCGGTTGCGGCGGGCTCATAGGCATACCAGTCGGTGATCCAATTGGCGCCGAATCCGAGGGCGTCGGCGGCGTGCAGCAGATTCATGCACACGGCGCCCGCCGATAGCTCCTGCTCCCATACTGCAATCTTGTGCCCCTGCACCGGCGTGGCCACCACCAGCACGCAGACGGGCGAGGCGCGCAATTTGGCCAGCACGGCGACGCCCTTGGGATCGGGCGCCAGGGGCTCCAGCTGATCTGCGATCCGCGCCTTGGCCGGCGCGCCCAGAATCACGAACCGCCACGGGGCCAGCTTGCCGTGGTCCGGCGTGCGCGCCGCCACGGAGATGATTTTCGCGATCTGGTCCTCGCCCGGTCCCGGCGTCCCGATCGTCTGGGCGGGGGTCGAGCGCCGGTTCGACAGGCGCTTCAGATAGGCTTCGGACGGTTCGGGGGCGGGCAGGGGCGCGCCGACGGGGGCGTAAGGGCTCATGACCAATAGCTAGGCCTGCGGCCCCCGTCGCGCCAGACCCTGACTGCGAGCCGGTCTCAATTTCCTCCTTCGGGCTTTTGCCGACCGCCCCGCAGGCCTAAGTTCGTCCAGCTCGGGCCCGCGCGAAAAAGGAATGCTCATGGCGCAGCCACTGGAACTGGTCAGCGACACGCCGTCACGGTGGCGACAATTGCGCGAGGCCGCTGAACAGGCCGCGCGGGACGAACCGCGCCTGTCGTCCATGATGAGCGCCACGATCCTGTCCCATGACGATCTGGCCAGCGCCCTCAGCTATCAGGTCGCCCGCAAGCTGGGCGACGCCGAGCTGGGCCCCATGAGCGTGCGCGAAGTCTGCGCCCAGGCCTTCGCCGCCGATCCCGCCATCGTCGCGGCGGCAGGGGCCGACCTTCAGGCCGTGGAAGAGCGCGATCCGGCCATCAAGTCGCTGCTGCAGCCGTTTCTCTACTTCAAGGGATTCCAGGCTATTCAGGCTCACCGGGTCTCGCACTGGCTGTGGATCCAGGGGCGCGAAACCCTGGCCTTCCATTTCCAGAGCCGCATGTCCGAGCTGTTCCAGGTGGATATCCATCCGGCGGCGACCCTGGGCGCGGGCCTGTTCTTCGACCACGGCACCGGCATCGTCATCGGCGAGACGGCGGTGGTGGGCGACGAGGTCTCCATGCTGCACGCCGTGACCCTGGGCGGCACAGGCGCCGAGCGCGGCGACCGCCATCCCAAGATCGGGCGGGGCGTCCTGCTGGGCGCGGGGGCCAAGGTGCTGGGCAACATCACCATCGGCGAGTACGCCAAGATCGCTTCCGGCTCGGTGGTGCTGAAGCCGGTCCCCGCACACTGCACCGCCGCCGGGGTGCCCGCACGTCTGGTCAACTGCCCCACCGGAGAACAGCCCGCGCGCACCATGGACCACACCCTCGCGGACATCGCCTATGACTTCGTGATCTGATTTCTGTTCAGTGCGTTTGAAAAGCGACGCGGGCTTCAATAGGGTCCGCGCCTTCAAATCATAGAGGCCGTCCACCGTGAACGACACCGACATCAAGCGCATCGAGACCCACCTGAAGCGCACCTTCAACACCGGCGGCATCAATCTGAAGGCTCGCCCCAAGCAGAACGACTCCGCCGAGGTCTATGTGGACGACGAGTTCATCGGCGTGGTTTTCAAGGACGAGGACGACGACGGGTCGTTCATGTTCGAGATGGCCATTCTGGCCGAGGATCTGCCGCCGGCGTAACCGTAGCGCGCAAGGCATGAAAAAGCCCCGGACGGTCAGACCGTCCGGGGCTTTGTCGTTTCAGTCGCGACTTACTTCTTGCCGAAGATCGCGTCGCCCAGGCGGGCGAAGAAGCCCTTTCTGGCCGGAGCGCTGCGCGACGACGGCGTCGAGGCGGCGGGCGCCGGGGCGGCCGGAGCAGGCGCGGTCGCGGGCGTGGGCGCGGCCTTCGGCGCAGGCGCCGGTGTGGGACGCGTGGCCGTGGTCGTGCGGCGCGGCGCCGTGGACCGGGTCGCCGTGGCACGGGTCGCGGCGCTGGTCTTGGGCTTGGCGGCCCAAGTGCGGGCGGCGGGCTTCTTCGCCGCCGTCGCCGGCGCCTTGGCAGCCGTCGTCTTCGGGGCCGCCGTCTTTGGCGCGGACGTCTTGACGGCCGGCTTCTTCACGGCGGTTTTCGGCGCAGCCGACGTCTTGGCCGTCGTCGTCTTCACCGGAGCCTTGGCGGCCGTGGTCTTGGGCTTGGCGACGGCCTTGGGCGCCGCAGTTTTCATAGCGGGTTTAGCCGCGGTGGATTTCGTCGTCGATGACTTGGCCGTCGCGGGCTTTTTCGCGGCGGTGGTTTTCGACGTGGTTGGACTCTTGGCCATGTATTCCCCGACCCCTCGGTGATACGAGCACGCAGGGGCGTGCTCCTGTCTACGATTCCACAGCATACCGATGTTTGAGAAATGTCCGAGTCCGCCGTTCAAATAATTGCGCGTGGCGCGCGAAAAGCCGCAGAGGCCGCCGCAGCCGCTATTGACGCCGATCCGTTGCTGGAGGGCGCGACCTATTCGATCCTGGAAGAGGACGAGGACAAGGGCATCTGGCGCATCGACGCCTTCCCGACGTCCACCGATGAAGCGGATGGCATCGCCGCGCGGCTGCGCGAGCAGGGCGAACTGCGCGTGGCGATCGAGAAGCTGGCCGACGCCGACTGGCTGGCCATGTCGCTGTCGGGTCTGCCCCCGGTGCGCGCGGGGCGCTTCTTCGTCTACGGCGCCCATGATCAGGGCCGCGTGCCGGTCAACACCGTCAATCTGATGATCGACGCGGGCGCCGCCTTCGGCACCGGCCACCATGGCACCACGGTCGGCTGTCTCGTCGCCTTCGACGAACTGCTCAAGCGCGAGCGGTTCGAGCGGGTGCTCGACGTCGGCGCCGGCACCGGCGTGCTGGCCATCGCGGCGGCGAAGACCGGCAGCACCGTCGCGCTGGGCACCGACATCGACAAGCCGTCGGTGCGCATCGCCAACGAGAACGCCAAACTGAACGCCGCCCCGGCCCGCTTCGTCCACGCCTCGGGTCTGAACGATCAGACGGTGCGGGGCCACGGCCCCTATGATCTGGTGTTCGCCAACATCCTCGCCCCGCCGCTGGTGGCCCTGTCGCAGGACATCAAGACCTCGCTGAAGCTAGGCGGCGTGGCCATCCTGTCGGGCCTGCTGCGGACCCAGGAGCGCCGCGTCTCGGCCGCCTATCTGTCGCGCGGCTTCCGGCTGGAGCGACGCATCCACCGCGACGCCTGGAGCGCCTTGGTGTTGAGGCGGGTGGGGTAGAAGCGACGGATTGATGGGCGTAAGTCATGCGTCCATGAGACAGACCTTCGACGAAACCACCGATCCGTCCTTCGGCGCCAAACACCTGCCGCTGATCCGCGAACAACTGAAGGCCCAGGGCCTCGACGGCTTCCTTGTGCCGCACGAGGACGAGCATCAGAACGAATATCTGCCCGCCGCCAATGACCGGCTGGCCTGGGTGTCCGGATTCACAGGCTCGGCCGGGGCGGGCGTGGTCATGACCGACCGCGCCGCCGTCTTCGCCGACGGCCGCTACACCGTTCAGGTCCGCGCCCAGGTGGACGCCGACCAGTTCGACATCCTGTCCTATCCTGATGACGTGCCGACCTACCTGGCCAGGGCGCCGAAGGGCGCCGTGATCGGCTATGACCCGCGCCTGCACAGCCCCGACGCCCTGGCCGGTCTCAAGCGCGCCGTGAACAAGGCCGGCGCCGAGCTGAAGCCGGTCGAACTCAATCCCGTCGACGCCGCCTGGGCCGGGCGCCCGTCGCAGCCCCAGGCGCCCGTGGTCCCGCATCCGGATGACTACGCGGGCGAGACCAGCGCGTCCAAGCGCGCGCGGGTGGGGCAGGGGCTGGACGACGCGGGCGCCGACGCCGCGGTCCTGACCGCGCCGTCATCCATCGCCTGGCTGTTCAACATCCGCGGCGGCGACGTGATCCGCACGCCCCTGCCGCTGGCCCAGGCGATCCTGAAGGCCGACGGGACCGCGCGCCTGTTTCTCGACCCGGCCAAGATCACCGACGACCTGCCGTCATGGCTGGGCAACCAGGTTTCGCTGGAGACCCCCGACGACCTGCCCGACGCCGTCGCCGCGCTGAAGGGCCAGCGCGTCCTGATCGACCCGGCGCAGTCCTCGGCCTGGTATTTCGATCAGCTGGAGGCCGCGGGCGCGACCGTTGTCCGCGCCGCCGATCCCTGCGCCCTGCCGCGCGCCGTCAAGAACGCGGTGGAGATCGAGGGGTCCCGTCAGGCCCACATCCGCGACGGCGCCGCCATCGCAAACTTCCTGCACTGGGTGGCTGCCGAGGCGCAGCAGACCCTGCCCGACGAACGCACAATCGTCGAAATGCTGGAGGGCTTCCGCGAGGGCACCGGCGCCTTGAAGGATCTCAGCTTCGACACCATCGCCGGCGCGGGCCCCAACGGCGCCTTGCCGCACTACAAGCCTGTCACCAGCACCATCCGCCGCATCGAGAAGGGGAGCCTGCTGCTGGTGGACGGCGGCGGCCAGTATCTGGACGGCACCACCGACATCACCCGCACCATGGCGATCGGCGATCCCACCGCCGAACAGAAGGACCGCTTCACCCGCGTTCTGAAGGGTCACATCGCCATGACCGTCGTGCGCTTCCCTGCGGGGATTACGGGCCATCAGCTGGACGCCCTGGCGCGCCTGCCCCTGTGGATGGCCGGCCTCGACTATGATCACGGCACGGGCCACGGCGTCGGCAGCTATCTGGGCGTCCACGAGGGCCCCCAGCGCATCGCCAAGGCGCCGAACAGCCAGCCGCTGCTGGAGGGCATGATCGTCTCCAACGAGCCCGGCTACTACAAGCCCGGCCACTGGGGCATCCGTATCGAGAACCTGCAGGTGGTCACGCCCGCCACGCCCATCGAGGGCGGCGAACGGCCCATGCACGGCTTCGAGATCCTGACCTTCGCGCCGATCGACCGCCGTCTGATCGAGGTGAGTCTGCTGACGCCGGACGAGCGGGCGTACATGGACGCCTATCACGCCGAGGTGCTCCACAAGATCGGCCCTCACGTGGAGGGCGACGTCCGCGCCTGGCTGGAGGCCGCGTGCGCGCCGCTGTAGCCGCGCTTGTCGCGCTCGGGCTGGCCGCGCCGGTTCAGGCCCAGACCGCCCGCCTGTCCCGCGACGTCTTCGACGTGATCCCGCCCTCCGAGCGCGTCTCGGGCGAGCCGGGCGCCATGCGCGTGATCCAGCCCGGCTGCCGGGTCGGCCCCACCGACTGGACCCGGCGACGCATCGTCGACGTGGCGGTTCAGGAGTGGGCCTTCTTCGGCTTCCAGACCGTGGACGCGCGTCCGGTGGAGTCGGGGCGGCTGCCCGACGGCGTCGTGCCGGACGCCCTCAACCCCCGTCGTCCCGCGCCGCGACAGGCGCGCCACATGCTGCGCTTCGGCGACTGGGAGGATCGCGACCGCGTCACCGCCACGGTGGCCGGCTACTGGTCCGCCACCCCCGACGGCGCCGAGGTCATCGGCGACCAGAACCGGGACTGGCGCCGCACCAACCGCGCCATCGACTGGGTCCAGCCCTGGTCCGCGGCCTTCATCAGCTGGGTCATGTGCGAGGGCGGTCTGGGCGACATGAGCCAGTTCGCCCGCGACATCTCGCACCGGGTCTATATCGACCAGGCTATCCGCGCCCGGGACGGCCAGGCCCCTGACGCCGCCTTCGTGGCCCATGATGCAGGCGAGGCCGAGATCCAGCCCGGCGACCTGCTGTGCAATGCGCGCGGGTCGGCCAGCTATCAATCCTTGGCGGACCGCCGCCGCGAGAGCGGCGAATACGCACCGCTTCACTGCGATATCGTGGTGCGCGTCGATCCCGACGCACGGCTGTTTCACCTGATCGGCGGAAACGTCATGAACAGCGTCACCCTGACCATCCTGCCCGGCGTGCGGGACGGCGACCACTTGCGCCCGCTGGCCCAGGACGATCTGGACGGCGCCCGCACCATGTTCGCCCATCTGAAGCTGCGCGCCCCCGCCATCGAGCCGAACGCCCTCGACGCGACCCCGACCATCCGGGCCTTGAACGCGCCCTGAACCGCGCCGGCTGGCGCTGCCGGGGGCCGGCGCGCCGAGCGTAGCAGGCGCTCAGTGAGTCGAGGGAGCGGCCGGAGGCGAAGCCGGGGAAAGGTCCCTGATCAGTCCGTTGAGCGTGTCGCAGAAAGCCGGAATATCCACCTCGAACGGAGCCCAGTGCCTTGCCGCCGTGCTCGTCTTCTGATCATGGGTCCTGGCTCTGTACAGGGTAGGGACCCACACCTCGTGGTCGATCGTCATGCCCCAGGCGCTGTGATAGGTTATGCCGGGCTTTTGTCTGATCAGGCTGGGCACGATGGCGGCCGAACCATGCATCGTGACGAAAAAGTCGATGCGGCCTGCGAGTTTGATCTTGTCGCGGTAGCTCATCGAGAAGCCCTCGATCACGTCAAACTGAACCCCGCAGTTCTTCATGGTCTTTTTGTAGAAAGCGCGGATCGTCGAAATTATTCTGTGATCCTTGTTGTTGATGGAAATCGGCGAAGGCGACCATCCGTCGATGATCAACTGAACCTGGTTCCCGTAATTCTCCTTCAATGTCAGCAGCAGCGCCGAGAGAACCGCTTCCTGGTTTTTCAGCCGCCCCTTCTCGATTTCAACGCTGAACCAGACGGTCTTGTAGCCTTCCCGGCTGGTGAACTTGGCCACCTCAGGCCATTCCAGGGCGGGCGAGGCTGTTTCAGCATAGTTCACGATGCGCGCGCGCAGGCTTTCAGTCATGTGACTGCCGGACCGCATCAGCCTGTAGGCGAACAGATTCTTCGCCATGACGACCCGGTTCAGGTCGCTCATGGTGGTGTAGATGACCTTCACGTGAGCCGGCACGTCAAACAACTCATCGGTGAGGATGAATGAGTTGTCGATCGGGACAATGAGATAGTCGATCGACTGCCAGAAGGAGTCCATCCGCTCCTTGTCGATGTAGTCCTGCAGACCGCCCAGGGACTCGCGAATGAAGTGTGTGGGTCTCTCGTCGCCCACGATGCAGGCGGCTTCACGGGGTGCAGGCTCCGAAATGTAACGGAAAAAGCCGCGCTGAAGCCTGGCTGCCGTTCCATGGCAAAGCGCCAGGACGTCGTAGTGGTCATCGTTGTGGTTTCGGATATCCACCCAGGTTTTCAGGCCGAGATAGAACACCGTGTGGGGACGCGACCCGATACACATGATGAAGCCGGGCCCGGAAGCGCCGGTGAAGAACAGGAAGCTGTATTTCCGGAACACGAGGGACTTGGTCGAGGTCGTGATTTTCCCTGACAGAGGATCGAGGAAATCCACCCTCTTGCGGGCAAGGAGCTTCAGGACGTTGAGGTTGTGGCCAGAGAAGCGGGCGAACTGGCGGGCGGCTTCGGCGCAGCGCTCCTCACCCAGTCTCTGCACGGTTGCTGCGTGGTTCGCCGTGCCCGGAACGACGGACAGGGCGGTCCAGTCCCGTACGCCCTGTTCGATATCATCCGCCAGGCGCTGAAACGCCTTATGCAGGCCCTTGGCCAGTTGTAGCGACACTCTCTATCCTTTGTCCGGTTCCGGCGCTCAGAACGCGCCGTAACGATTCAGGACGTCGTTCAGATCCAGACCGCGCGCCACAGAAACGCGAATGCGGGCCTCGTTCTCGATCGTGTTCCACACCACGGTTTCCACCTCGTCCCACCGCTCCTGGGGGATGACGACGACACCGTCGCCATCCGCAAAGATGTAATCGTTGTTGCGCACGGACACCCCGCCGATTTCGACGGGCATGTTCATGCTTTCGGTCGTGCCTTCGTACTTGATGTCGTCGCAGTAGGCGCTTCGCGCGAAGACCGATAGACCGAGCTTGGACACCGCCTTTACGTCCCGCGTGTAGCCGTCAATGATGGCGCCCGCCGCGCCGGCCCGCGTGGCGATCATGGCGTTGAGATCGCCGAAATAGGCTTTGTCGGGCACGTCGTTCGAGACGACGATGATGTCGCCGCGTCGCACGAACTGGTAGGAATCCAGCGCTCTGTAGATGCCTTTCCATTCGTCGGACGTGGCCGCGCCCTCGCTTACGGGCTTGAGCTTCAAGGTTTTTGCACGGCCCAGAATGGCGCCGCCGGTGATCTGGCGGATGTTGGGCGGGAGGACGGCCCGGATGCCCATGTCCTTGCAGGTGTCGGCGAAGGCGGGCGACGAGGCGTTGTGCAGCAGGGCCCGCAGGCGCTGGTTCATCCGTTCGCGGTAGCCGGCGCAGATCAACTCGGCCAGTTCCATGTCGGCGGGATAGTTGATGTCGATGTCTTCTTCCGGCGTAACCTCGAACAACAGCGGACGCTCGCCGAACCGCAGGACCCGCTCGCCCGTGGCGGCGTGGCCGCGCACGATGTAGAGCGACATGGCCTCGAGGGTGCGGTCCGGCAGATCGACGCTGTTGGGGACCCGGCCGCGGCCATAGGCGGGCTGGCCATTCACCCACTCGTACATCTTGTGGCTGCGGACCGCGATGAGGCTGTCATGCTCCGGACTGTCAATCAGGGCGCGCAGCGCCCGGTCGACGGTGCGGTGATCAATGAACGGTGCGGTGCACAGCGCCTGCACATAGAAGTCGGCGGGACCAATCTTGCCCACCGAATGCTGAAACAGCTCATGCCCGTCGGTGGCGTTGGTGGCGAAGCTCTCGTCACGGTCGATGAGCTTGACCGGCAGGTCGGACGCCGCCGCCCGGATGTCGGCCGACTCCGTATCGAGATAGACGTCGGTGATCAGCTCCGAGCGAAGCAGCTGTCGCAACTTTCGCTTGAACAGGTGCTCGCCGTCCAGGATCGCCATGTTCTTGCTCGGCACCCTGGAGCTGGTGCCCTTGGCGGGGACGAAGGCGGCGATTTTCATGATGGGCTCAGCTTGTTTCAGGCGGACGCTTGTTCGGGCCGCGTCTGGAGGCCCTGACGGGGGATCGTGAAGAACGCCGGCACGCTGTAGTGCGGCAGCTTCTCCAGGGCCAGCCCGGTGCGCTGTGCGAACTCGTCCGCCGCGATCGTGGCGCCGCCGACGGCGTTGTAGTCATCAAACACGATCAGGCCGCCAGGGACCACGCGCTCGGCCAGAAGCGACAGGGCGAACTGGGTCGGCTTGTACACGTCCATATCCAGGTGAAGGATGGCGATCCTCAGCTCGGGGCGTCGCTCCAGATAGGCCGGCAGGGTCTCGAACACGTCGCCAGGGATCAGCTCGACATTGCCGGTGGCCTTGGCCTGGATGGCGGCGTCCAGGTCCTCGCGCGAAATCCCCTGGCCGCCTGCGCCCTCGAATTTCTCGATGAACTGCTGATCCGCCTGGTTTTCGCCCTCGGCGACGGGAAATTTCCCGAAGGCGTCGAAGCCCAGAACCTTGCGGGAGTGCTGGTTTTCCAGGGTTTCCCGGAACGCCAGGAAACGCATCAACGAGGCGCCCTTGTAGACACCCAGCTCCAGCACATCGCCGGGCAGCGTCAGGATTCTTTTGTAGAGTTCGTAGTGGGCCAGGAATTTGCCGATGCGGTGATGCGGCGCCTTGAGGAAGTAGGTGTTCTCGGCCTCGTAGATATCGAGGGCGTCATTGATCTTGTAGTTCGCCATGTAGTCCCCGCCAGTGTCGGCCTATCCGAGCAGATCGATAGCAACAAGCACGCCCTCAAGCCGATTGCCATCGGAGACGACAGGAAGCGAGAGGTGTCGCGCCAGGCCCCGGTCGTCTTCGAGCACGTCGCCTACGCGCATCTCCGGCGCAACCGTCTCCGGATTGGGCTGCATCAGCCCTGCAGCTTTCGTGGTCCGGGGGTCCTCGGAACGGCGAAGCGCGTTGCGGATGTCGCCGTCGGAAATAATGCCCAGCAGGCGCTGGTCGTCATCCACGACACAGGCCAGCCCGATGCGCTTGGCGGTGATGACGTCCACCACCTCGGCGAAGTCCGATTCCAGAGAGATGGTCGGAATGTCGTCACCCTTGCGCATCACATGGGCCACTCTTGCGAGCCGGCGCCCCAGAAGACCTGCGGGATGGTTTTCAGAGAACCCTTCGGGCGTGACGCCGCGCGACGCCGAGGTGGCGACGGCGAGGGCGTCCCCGATGGCGATCTGCAAGGTCGTGCTTGTTGTGGGCGCCAGGCCGAGGTTGTCGGCCTCGCCGACTTTTCCGTAGCAGAGAACGGCGGTCGCGGCGCGGCCCAGCGCCGACTCGGCGTTCCCGATCACGGCGATGATTCGGGCCTCGCGGGCCTTGAGAGCGGGCAGCAGTGAAACAAGCTCCTGCGAGCCCCCGCCGTTGGACAGCGCGATGACGACCGCGCCGGGCCGGACCAGTCCGAGGTCCCCGTGGGCGGCGCCGGTGGGGTCGAGGAAGATCGAGGGGGTGTCGAGGCTGCACATGGTCGCTGCGATTTTTCGCGCGATCAGTCCGGATTTGCCCACGCCGGTCAGGATGATCGGGTAATCCGTCGTCAGAAGCAGGTTGACCGCCCGCTCCACCTCGGCTGGATCCAGATGAAGCGCAGAGAGGGCTTCCGCCTCGGCCCTGATCACGGATGAAAAGTATTGGGTGATCACCAGCGACCTGTCTTGAAAGGCGTTCTTGACATGAAAAGGGCAGCGGCCATCGTGAACCGCTGCCCTTGAGCAGGCATAAACCTTAAATAGCTGACTCCGCCGTCGCAAGCCGAAACCAGACTGCCCATTGGCCCGGGCCGACGTCTGTTGCAAAATGACGGGCATCATACCAAGTGGCGTCACGCACAGGCGTCGGCGCGCCGCCCCATCCCGAGGACCATCATGAACCCCAACGCTGTCATCGAACTCTCCACGGGACTGTCGCGTCCGGTGCGCATTGGCGGCGGCGGGCGCATCGTCTTCATCGCCGGGCCGTGCCAGCTGGAAAGCCGTCAGCATGCGCTGGAGATGGCGTCGGCGCTCAAGGAGATCGGCGAGCGGCTGGACGTGGGCATCATCTACAAGACCAGCTTCGACAAGGCGAACCGCACCTCGGCCAACGCGGCGCGCGGCTTCGGCCTGGAAGGCTCGCTGCCGATCTTCGCCGAGATCCGCGAAACCCTGGGCCTGCCGGTGCTGACCGATGTGCACACCGAGGAACACTGCCGCATAGCGGGGGAAGTCGTTGACGTGCTGCAGATTCCAGCCTTCCTGTCACGCCAGACTGATCTGCTGATCGCCGCGGCCCAGACCGGCAAGGCCATCAACATCAAGAAGGGGCAGTTCCTGGCGCCGTGGGACATGAAGAACGTCATCGCCAAGGTGACGGGGGCTGGAAATCCGAATGTCATGGCCTGCGAGCGGGGCGCCAGCTTCGGCTACAACACCCTGGTGTCGGACATGCGGGCCCTGCCGATCCTGCGCGAGATCGGCTGTCCCGTGGTGTTCGACGCCACCCACAGCGTGCAGCAGCCGGGCGGGCAGGGCACGTCCTCGGGCGGCCAGCGCGAGTTTGTGCCGGTGCTGGCCCGCGCCGCCGTGGCCGTGGGCGTGGACGCCGTGTTCATGGAGACCCACCAGGACCCGGACAATGCGCCGTCGGACGGCCCCAACATGGTGCCCCTGGATCAGTTCGAGGCCCTGGCCGCCGACCTGATCGCCTTCGACGACCTGGCCAAGCGCCAGGCGGCGCGGAAGGCGGCGTAAGGCGCCTTGGGCCAGCGCGCGTCCGGATTGCTTGTCCGCCGCATCATCGGCGGCGTGCTGATCGGGCTGGTGGCTCTTACCGTGCTCGCCATTCTTGTCTGGCGCGGCGACATCCTCCGCTCCGGCCTGGACCCCGAGGTGCCGTTCCAGACCTATGAGCCGCCGCCGGCCCCCGACTATGCCGGCCCTTCGGCTTGGGCCCTGCTGGAAGAGGCCGCCGGAGACGAGGCGGCGGTCTTCTTCATCCATTCCACCACCTACGACGGCGGTGATCAGTGGAATGCCCCCGTCGATGACCCGGCCGCTGAAGTCTGGCTGAGGCGTTCGGTCCTGCCCAACCATGCTGCGCTCTTCGCCCGGTCCGGCGCGGTCAGCGTTCCGCGCTATCGCCAGGCCAGCCTGTACACGCGCCTGACCATCCGGGAGGACGCCCGGGAGGCCCGGGCTTTCGCCTATCAGGACATTGTCGCCGCCTTCGACGTGTGGCTGGCCCGCAACCCGCGGGGGCCGATCATCATCGCGGGCGTGGAGCAGGGGGGCGAACTGGCCGCGCGGCTGCTGCGCGAGCGTGTCGCGCCCGACGCCGACCTGCGCGCGCGTCTGGTTGCGGCGTATCTGATGGATGCTGTGGTTCCCGCCGACGAGTACGGACCAGACGCGAGTCTGCCCGCCTGCCGCGACCGTGCGGAGACGGGCTGCGTGTTCGCCTGGGTCCAGGTTCGCGAGATGGATGAGGACGCGTTGCGGCGCCTTGATCGCCGCGCCATGGGCTGGACCCCGCAAGGTACGCTGGCGCTTCTGGAGGACCGGCCATACCTCTGCGTCAATCCGGTACTGGGCGTGCCGACGGATCGGCACGCCGAGCAGCGCGAGCACCAGGGCGGAGCCAACGCCACGGACCTGGAGTGGGGGGTCCGCCCCGCCTTCCTGAACCGGCAGGTCTCGGCCCAGTGCCAGAATGGGGTGCTGCGCTATTCCCGCCCGGACTCTGACGTATTCAGCCCCACGGGCTCCTGGGCGGATCGCAGAAAAGCGCCGTCCTACAACCTGTTCTATGCCGACCTCGAAGCGGATGTGGAGCGTCGCCTGAGGGCCTGGCGTCAGTCCGCAGACGGTCGGTCGGCCCGCCAGTCGAACAGCGCCTCCAGCACCTGAACGGCGCGCCCGCGATCGCTCGTGAGGTCGGGGTCCCGGTTCAGGATCAGGCGGGCGTCGTCGGACGCGGCCAGGATCAGCTCGCGGTGGCGCATGGGGTCGGCGAAGCGGTAGGCGGGAAAGCCGCTCTGTTTCAGGCCCAGCGGATCGCCGCCGCCGCGCAGGCGGAAATCCTCTTCCGCGATCTCGAAGCCGTCCTCGGAGCGGCGCAGGACGTCCAGCCGCTCGCGCGCCACCTCGCCCAGATCGCCGTACAGCAGGATGCAGGCGCTCTGCTTTGAGCCGCGCCCCACGCGGCCGCGCAGCTGGTGCAGCTGGGCCAGGCCGAAGCGGTCGGCGTGCTCGATGACCATGATGGTGGCGTTGGGCACGTCGACGCCCACCTCCACCACCGTGGTCGCCACCAGCACCGGGACATGGCCCTCGGAAAAGGCGGTCATGACGCTCTCGCGATCGGCGCCGTTCATCTGGCCATGGGCGAGGCCCACGTTCAGGCCCAGGTGGGCGCGCAGCTCGACGGCCCGGGCCTCGGCCGCCGCCAGATCGACGGCTTCGGACTCCGCCACCAGCGGACAGATCCAGTAGGCCTGCGCCCCCTCGGCCACCGCCGCCTTGAGCCGGTTCGCCACCTCGTCGATGCGCGCCAGCGGCAGAACCGCTGTGGTGACCGGGGTGCGGCCGGGCGGCTTTTCGCGCAGGCGGGACACGTCCAGATCGCCGTACTGGGTCAGCTCCAGGGTGCGCGGGATCGGGGTGGCGGACATGGTCAGCAGGTGCACGCCGCCGCGGCCCTTGGCCTGCAGCCGCTGGCGCTCGCCGACGCCGAACCGATGCTGTTCGTCGATGACGGCCAGGGCCAGATCGTGGAACGTCACGGCGTCCTGAAACAGGGCGTGGGTGCCGATGGCGACCGTGGCCTCGCCTGAAGCCAGGGCCGCCAGCTTGGGCCGCCGTTCCGCCGCCGTGTCGCGCCCGGTCAGCAGGACGGCGCGCACCCCGGCGCTCTCCAGCATGGGGGCCAGCCGCTGGTGGTGCTGGCGGGCGAGGATTTCCGTGGGCGCCATCAGGGCCGACTGCCGGCCGCTGGCCGCCGCGTCGGCCATGGCGACGGCCGCCACCGCCGTCTTGCCCGAGCCCACGTCGCCCTGCAGCAGCCGCCCCATCTGCTCGCCCGAGGCCAGATCGGCGCGGATTTCCACGATCGCCTGCTTCTGCGCGCCGGTCAGCTCGAAGGGCAGGGCGGCCAGCACCTGTTCGGATGCCGGACCGGGCGTGATGACCGGAGCCCCCACCGTCTGTCGGGACTGGCGCCGCCGGGCCAGCGCCAGCTGGTGCGCGAGCAGTTCGTCATAGGCCAGGCGCAGGCGCGGCGGAGCGTCCGGCGACAGGTCGATCTCGGTCTGGGGGTTGTGCAAGGCCTCCAGCGCCGCGCGCCAGCCGGGCCAGCGTTTGCGTTCGAGCCAGGCAGGGTCCTGCCACTCGGGCAGTTCCGGCGCGGTCTTGAGCGCCTCCAGCGCCAGACGGCGCACGATCCGGCGCGCCAGCCCCTCGGTGGAGGGATAGACCGTCTCGGCCAGGGGGATATCGCCGACGGCGTCCGGCTTCACAACGTCGGGGTGAAGGATCTGGATCTCGTTGTTGTACATCTCCACCTTGCCGCTGACGATGCGCCGCTCGCCCGGCGGGACCAGCCGCTCCAGATGCGGCCCGCCGCGGAACCAGATCAGGTGCACGAAGCCGGTCGGATCGCTGGCGCGAACCTTCCACGGGGCGCCGATCTTGTGGGGACGGATGTGGCGGTCGATGACCACGTCCAGGATCGCCACCTCGCCCTCCAGCGCCTGATCCGCCGTGGTGGCGCGGCGATGCACGAGGCCGGTAGGGGCCAGAAACAGCAGGTCGCGCACCAGCGGGCCGGCCACCTTGCCAATCTGGGGCGCGACCTTGGCGCCCACGCCCTTCAGGGTCGTGACCTCGGCGAACAGGGGAAAGAGAATCTCGGGCCGCATTTGAGGAACATAGCCGGTGGCGAAGCGCCTGTGGGAACGCAAAGCCAAGATCGTTCCACGGCAGCGACGTGGAACGTGAATCCTGGCTTCGCTTTTATGCAGAGGGCCTGATTCACGATCAGCAGAAGCGCGCAACGCTTCCGCTCGGAACGATCAGGCCCTATGTGAACGCCCTTGTTTGTTTTGACGGAACGGAATGACCGTGGCCGAGGAAATCGCACGTCCGCAACCGCGTGAAGAGCGCCTGAAACGCATGAGCTTCCGCGCCTGGCGGCGGGGATTCCGTGAGGCTGACATGGTGCTGGGTCCGTTCGTGGACCGGATCGCCGTGGACTATTCGGACGCGCAGCTGGATCAGCTGGAGGCCCTGATGGCCAATGAGGATCAGCCGCTCTACGGCTGGATCATAGAGCGCGAACCGGCCCCGGCCGAGTTCGAGACGCCGGTTCTGACGGACATCCGCGCGTTTATGGCCGAGCATGTGGCTGTGGCGGTCCAGAAGGGCATCGGTTGATGGACGGTTCGATCATCGCCGTCGACGACCGAGAGCTGTCGGGCACGCCGGAGGGACTGGACGCCCGCCTGCTGGCCGAGCATCTGGCCGAAGCCGGCGGGGCGGCCCTGTTCGTGGCGCGGGACTATGCCAGGGCCGGCGCCTTCGTGCAGGCCTTCCGGTTCTTCGCCCATGACGTCGAGGTGCTTGAGTATCCGGCCTGGGATTGCCTGCCTTACGACCGCATGAGCCCGACGCCGGCGGTGTCGGCACAGCGTATGGCCGCCCTGACGCGGCTGGCGCGGCGCGATCCCGGTGACCGGACGCCGCTGCTGATCGTCGCCACGGTCGGCGCAGTGACCCAGCGGACGCCGCCACGGGAGGCCACCACGGCGGCCGCGTTCGAGACCCGGGTGGGCCGCGAGCTGGATACCGTGGCGCTGGAAGCCTATTTCGCCGTCAACGGCTATGTGCGCGCCTCCACGGTGTCGGAGCGGGGCGAGTACGCCATCCGGGGGGGCGTCATCGACGTGTTTCCGCCCGGATTCGACGAACCGGTGCGTCTGGACATGTTCGGGCAGGAGCTGGAGTCCATCCGCTCGTTCGATCCGGGCACCCAGCGGTCGACCCAGCAGCTGAAGGCCGTCGAGCTGTCGCCCGTGTCCGAGGTGCTGCTGGACGCCGAGTCGGTGTCGCGGTTCCGTCAGGGCTATCTGAACCTGTTCGGCGCGGCCGGGGACGATCCGCTTTATGCGGCCGTCAGCGCGGGCGCGCGGCGGCAGGGCGCCGAGCATTTTCTGCCGCTGTTCTATGAGCGGATGGAGACCTTTTTCGATTATCTGCCCGAGGGTTCGCCCGTCTTCCTCGACCACCATGTGGAGGATGCGCGGGGCGAGCGGCTGACGCTGGCGCGCGACGCCTTCGAGTCCCGCCGCGAGGCGTCGCAGGGGCGGGGAGGCTCAGCCTATCGCGCCCTGCCGCTGAACCGGCTGTATCTGGATGATGAGGCCTGGCGCGCGGCGCTGGCGCCCCGCCCCGTGCGGCGTTTCAGCCCGTTCCAGCGGGACGGCGAGCAAGCAGGCGGCCGTCTGGGGCGCAACTTCGCCGCCGAGCGGGCGCAGGACAGCGTCAATCTGTTCGCCGCCGTGGCCGACCACGCCAAACGCCTGAAAGGGCAGGGGCAGCGCGTCCTGTTCGCCTCCTGGACGGAAGGGTCGTCCGACCGCCTGTCCGCCATGCTGACCGATCACGGGCTGGACCACATCGTCGCCGTGCGCGACTGGCGCGATGTGAAGGCGGCGCCCGAGGGACTGTACCTGCGCGCCGTGCTGCCGGTGGACACCGGCTTCATCACCGACGACCTGGCGGTGATCTCCGAGACCGACATTCTGGGCGATCGTCTGGCGCGGCCGCGCCGCAAGCGCCGGGCGTCCAACTTCCTCGCCGAGGCCTCGGCCCTGACCACCGGCGATCTGGTGGTGCACCTGGATCACGGCATCGGCCGCTATGAGGGCCTAAAGACCCTCGAGATTCAGGATGCGCCCCACGACTGTCTGGAACTGCTCTATGCGGGCGACAGCAAGCTGTATCTGCCAGTCGAGAACATCGACCTGCTGACCCGCTACGGGACCGATTCCGACGGGGTCCAACTGGACCGGCTGGGCGGCGCCGGATGGCAGGGGCGCAAGGCCAAGGCCAAGGAACGCCTGCGCGAGATGGCCGAGGGGCTGATCGCCCTGGCCGCCAAGCGCGCCCTGCGCACCACCGACGCCGTGACCCCGCCGCCGGGTCTGTTCGACGAGTTCTGCGCCCGCTTCCCCTATGAGGAGACCGACGACCAGCTGAACGCCATCGGCGACGTGCTGGAGGATCTGGGCAAGGGCCAGCCCATGGACCGGCTGATCTGTGGCGACGTGGGCTTCGGCAAGACCGAGGTGGCCCTGCGCGCCGCCTTCGTGGCGGCCATGAGCGGCATGCAGGTGGCCGTGGTGTGCCCCACGACCCTGCTGTCCCGCCAGCACTACAAGACCTTCACCGACCGGTTCGCCGGCTGGCCCGTCACGGTGCGCCAGCTGTCGCGCATGGTGCCGGGCAAGGAGGCCAACGAGACCCGCGCGGGCCTGAAGGACGGCTCGGTGGAGATCGTCGTGGGCACCCATGCGGTGCTGTCCGAACAGGTCGGCTTCAAGAACCTGGGGCTCGTGATCGTGGACGAGGAGCAGCACTTCGGCGTCAAGCACAAGGAGAAGCTCAAGAACCTGCGCGCGGACGTGCACCTGCTGACCCTGACGGCCACGCCCATTCCGCGCACCCTGCAGATGGCCCTGACCGGCATCCGCGAGATGTCCATCATCGCCACCCCGCCGGTCGATCGGCTGGCCGTGCGCACCTATGTGGCGCCGTGGGACCCGGTGATGGTGCGCGAGGCCCTGCTGCGCGAGAAATACCGCGGCGGTCAGGCCTACTATGTGGCGCCGCGCCTGTCGGACCTGCCGGACATCGAGAAATTCCTGCGCGAACAGGTGCCGGAGGTGAAGTTCGTGGTGGGCCACGGCCAGATGGCGCCGACCCAGCTGGAAGAGGTCATGGGCGCCTTCTACGACGGGGCCTATGACGTGCTGGTGTCCACCACCATCGTGGAATCGGGCCTCGACATTCCCACGGCCAACACCCTGATCGTGCACCGGGCCGACATGTTCGGCCTGGCCCAGATGTATCAGATCCGGGGACGGGTGGGCCGGTCCAAGGCGCGGGCCTTCGCCTATCTGACCACCGATCCGAAGAAGCCCATGACCCTGTCGGCCGAGCGGCGGCTGCAGGTGCTGCAGTCGCTGGACAACCTTGGCGCCGGCTTCCAGCTGGCCAGCCACGATCTGGACCAGCGCGGCGGCGGCAATCTGCTGGGCGACGAACAGTCGGGTCACATTCGCGAGGTGGGCGTCGAGCTGTATCAGCAGATGCTGGAGGACGCGGTCGCCGAGCTGCGCGAGAAGGGCGAACAGGTCCCCGACCGCGGTTGGTCGCCCCAGATCAATGTGGGCGCCGCCGTCCTGATTCCAGAGAGTTATGTGCAGGACCTGAATGTCCGCCTCAGCCTCTATCGTCGCCTGTCGGACGCCGAACAGTCCACGGACCGCGAAGCCCTCGCCGCCGAACTGATCGACCGGTTCGGCCCGCTGCCGGACGAGGCGGCTCAGCTTCTGCGCATCGTGGAGATCAAGGCCAACTGTCGTACGGCCAACATCGCCAAGATCGACATGGGTCCGCTGGGCGCTGTCCTGACCCTGCGTAACGACACCTTCCCCAATCCCATGGGTCTGGTGGGGATCATCCAGAAGAACCCGGCCGCGTGGAAGATCCGTCCCGACCAGAAGATCGTGGTCAAGGGCGACTGGCCCACGGCGGAGGATCGGCTGAAGGCCGCCGAACGCATGACGGCGGCCCTGGCCAAGGTGGCGGCGGGCTAGATCCTGAAGGCGTCCCAGGGGCCGGTGATCGCCAGGGTGCGGCCCGGCGAGTACTGATTGACGAACATCACCCGGCCGTCCGGCGACCAGCAGGCCCCTGCGAACTCAGTGTTCGATCCGCCCGGCTCCTCGATGTCCAGCGCGTTGCGCGCGATGGCGTAGACGCGCCCGTCCGGCATGACGCCCTTCACGTGCTGGACGCCGCGCTGCTTGTCCTCGCAGCCGATGACGTGGCCGTTGGGGGCGATGGTGATGTTGTCCACGTAGTCGAGCACCGCCCGGTCGCCGGACTCCACGAACAGGGTCAGATGGCCCGGCTCGTCCGCCTCGCCCGACTGGCCCTCGAAGCGGCTGGGGTCATAGCGCATGATCTGGCCGCACTCGGCGGGGCCGCCCGAGGTGCAGGTGAAATACAGGTGATCGCCGGCCCAATGGATGCCTTCGCCGCGGGCGAAGATGGCCGCGCCCGCGGCGTGGCCGCGATGGTTGAGGTCGGCGTCGGGGCTTTCGACCCCGTCCATGTCGATCCAGCGCACGGCCTTGCGCTCGCCCTCGGACCAGTAGTGGCCGTGCCAGTTGCGGGTGTCGCCGCGCTCGGCGTCGACCAGCACCAGGGCCTGCAGTCGACCGCCCAGGCCCAGGTTGCGCCGGTCGTTGGGCAGGTAGCGGTAGAACAGGCTGTCGCCTGTATCCTCGGTCAGGTAGGCAACGCCCGTGCGCGGATCGATGCACACCGCCTCGTGCTTGAAGCGGCCCATGGCGCGGATGGGCAGGGGCTCGACGGCGCCCCGCTCGGTCGCGGGCACCTCGAACACCCAGCCGTGGTCCTGGGGCAGGCCTTGGGCGACCCCGTCGGTGGTCTCCTCGCACGACAGCCACGAGCCCCACGGGGTCACGCCGCCTGCGCAATTATTGTTGGTGCCCGCCAGGCTCAGGTGCTGGCGCTCGGTCTGGCCGGTGCCCAGGTTGTAGACCACCGTGGACGTGCCGCCCGCCACCGGCGCGCCGTCGACCTGGCGGCCATAGATGCGGTCCCAGTTGAAGTCATCATCCAGATCGGGCCGGGCGAAGGCGCCGAGCCGGGCCTCCTCGTGATCCAGTTCGTGGTTGCGCACCAGGGCGACGCGGTCCTCGTCCAGCGGAATGCAGCCCATGCCGTCAAACTTGTCGGGCACGACCAGACCGTCGTCCATGCGCTGGCCCACCTGCGAGATCACGCGATAGGAGAAGCCCTCCGGCAGATCGAGAATGCCTTGGGGGTCCGCCCGCATGGGGCCGTAGCCGAACACCTCGTTGCGGGACGGGCCGTCGACGAATCCCCGGGCGGCCGGAACTTCTCCCTGGGCGACGGCCTGTGCGCGGGCGGCGTAGGCGGACAGGGCGGCGGCGGTGGCGGAGGCCATGAAGGCGCGGCGAGACTGGATCATGCCCGGGTCCTAGCAACCCCGGGTCACGATTTCATGTCAGCGCGCGGACGAACGCCACAAGCGCATCGCCGCAGCGACGATGACGATCATGAAGGCGGCCTCCAGCACCCGCTGGGCCGCGCCATGCCAGGCGAATTCGGGCGCGATCATTACAAGGCTCAGGGCGGCGATCACGGCGCAGGCGAGCACCAGCGGGACCAGCCGCGACCACCCCTCAAGACGGCGCAGGCCCGCCGCCAGCGCGAAAAGGCCGATGACGCCGCTGAGGTAACCGACGCCTCCGAACAGGTCATGCAGTTGCTGGGACACCGTCGGGTCGGTGCGCGCGCATTCGAAATCGCAGGGATAGACGCCGGCCCCCAGAAGCCCGAGCCCATTGAGCGCAAGCAGGATCAGTGCTGCCGTCCGCATGGCCGAGAAGGGCAGGGCCTTCAGATGCAGTAGCCAGAAGGCGACCAGCAGCACGCTGGTGATGATGAAGAGGCCGCTGACCATGCCGCCCTGAGGCGCACCGGCCGCCCCCAGCACGCTGATGTGCTGGCTGAGCGAATCGTAGCCCGGATAGCCGAGCGGTCCGATCAGGATGACGCCTGCCATCACGGCCACATAGGCGAACCCGAGCACTGCGGTCAGACGGTTCATCGGTTTTCTCCAGCGCTCATGCGGGATGCACATCTAGCACAGGGCCAAGCTTGGGGATGCCCGAAAGCCGCGACCGCTTTGGGAGCTGCGTCCGGTCCGCACGCCGCTGTCACGGTGCGATCCGGTGCTTCTGGAGCGTTGCGAGGGGCAGCCTCGCGCTTGCCAGCCTCCGGCCCATGGCCTACCCCTCGCGCCCGGAATCACACGGAGACATGGCATGACCGCTGGACCCCTTCTGGCCCTTCTTTTTCCCGGTCAGGGCAGCCAGAGCGTGGGCATGGGCGCCCAGCTGGCCGACGCCTTCCCCGCCGCGCGCGAGGTGTTTCAGGAAGTGGATGACGCCCTGGGCCAGAAGCTCAGCATGATCATGCGCGAGGGCCCCGAGGATCAACTGACCCTGACCGAGAACGCCCAGCCGGCCCTGATGGCCGTGTCGCTGGCGGTGATCCGGGCGCTGAAGGTGGAGTTCGGCGTGGACGTCTCGCGGGCCGCCTTCGTGGCCGGGCATTCGCTGGGCGAGTATTCGGCCCTGGCGGCGGCCGGCGCCCTGTCGGTGGCGGACACCGCGCGCTTGCTGAAGCTGCGGGGCCAGTCGATGCAGAAGGCCGTGCCGGTGGGCAAGGGGGCCATGGCCTCGCTGATCGGGCCCAAGTCCGACCTGGCCCTGGCCGAGGAGGCGGCGAAGGCCGGTTCGACGCTGGGCGTGTGCGTCGTGGCCAACGACAACAACAACGGCAATGTGGTGATCTCGGGCGAGAAGGCCGCCGTGGACCGGGCCATTGAGAAGGCCAAGGAGCTGGGCGCGCGCGCCATTCCGCTGAACGTCTCGGCGCCGTTCCATTGCCCCCTGATGCAGCCGGCCGCCGAGGCCATGGCCGACGCTTTGGCCGACGCGAAGATCATCGCGCCTTCGGTGCCTGTGGTCGCCAATGTCACCGCCAGCCCCGAAACCGACCCGGAAGTCATCCGCCGCCTTCTGGTGGAGCAGGTCACCGGCCGGGTGCGCTGGCGCGAATCCATGGAGTGGATGGCTACCGAAGGCGGCGTGCTGCGGTTCGCCGAGGTGGGGTCGGGCAAGGTCCTGACCGGCATGGCCAAGCGCATCGCGCCGGACGCCGAGAGCGTCGCCCTGAACGGGCCGGAAGAGCTGGAAGCGTTCGCCCGGTCCCTGTGATCCTGTGACGGGGCGCGCGGCGGTCATCTGGGGGTGGTCGATCAGCATCGTGCTGGTCTGGGCGCTGATCGCCGTTGATCTTCAGCAGCCTGTCTGGATGCGGCAGCATTCCATCGATCTGACGGCCTATGGCGCGTTCCAGGGCCGGGACTTTCAGCTTCCGGACCTCTGGAAGCTGATCACGTCCCAATGGCTGCACGTGAAATTCCCGCACATGCTGTTCAACGCCCTGATCATCGGGCTGGTGGGAACGGCGCTCCTGCCGAGGCTGACTCTTTCAGGAACGTTGGTGCTGGGGCTGCTGGGCGGTGCGGCAGGGCAGGTCGCCGCCGCTGTGTTCCAGCCTGACGCCTATGTCTCCGGCGCGTCACAGGCTTACCTGGCGCTGTGCGGCGCGGCGATCGTCATGCTGCCCCGGCGGTCCCTGGGCTGGGCCGCGGCGCTGGTGGGAATCGGGGTGGCCGTGATCCTGGACCTGTTCGTCAGCGGCTATGCCGGCGTGAAGCCGGGCCACGTGGCGCCCTTGTTGATCGGCCTGGCTGTGGGCGCCGCCCTGGTCTTCACGGCGCGGCGGCGCCCGGCCTGATCAGCCGGCGGCGATGTCCGCCGCGATGGCCTCGCGGATGTCGCCCGCCACGGGGGCCGACTGGCCGAACTGCTGCAGCATGATGGTCCCTGCGGTACGGCGCACGGGGTCGAGCCAGCCCTGGGTGCCCGCCGCCCCGCCCCAGCCGAACTCGCCGGGCGTGTCGCCGTCCGGCAGGCCGACCCCGCCGCCGAAGCCGAAGCGGAAGGCGCCGTTTTCGGGGTTCACGCCCTCCGGCAGGATGTCGGTGCGGATCATCCGTGCGGTCTCGGGCGCCATGACGCGGACGCGGCCGGCGCGCCCGTCGTCCAGGATGGTGGTCAGGAAGGCCAGATAGTCGTGCGCTGACGAAACCAGCCCCGCGCCGCCCGCGAACAGGGTCACCGGGTCGGCATAGGCGGTCCTGGCGACCGGATCCACCACCTCGCGTCCGCCGTCGGCATAGTTGTAGAGCGCCGCGAAACGGCGGCGGTCACCGGCGCCCCGCAGGCCCCACACCGTGTCGTCCATGCCGATGGGGTCGAACAGGCGGCGCTGCACGAAGTCCGGGAAACTCATCCCCGAGGCGCGCTGGATCACCAGCCCCAGCACGTCCAGCGAGATGGAATAGAGGTACGCCGTCCCCGGCTCGTACATCAGGGGGATGTCGGCCAGCGCCCGGGCCATGGCGTCGAGATCGCGGACCTTGGGGCCGTCGATGTCGCGCGGCGACAGGTTGTAGCCGGTGACCGGGAAGATGCCGGCCCGGCTGTAGGCGTTGGCCACCGGCTGGTCGCCGAAGAAGTGATAGGTGAAGCCCGCCGTGTGGGTCAGCAGGTGGCGGACCGTCATCGTCCGTGTCGCCGGACGCGCTTCAAGGCTGGCGGCGGGATCGACCGCCACGGTCATGTTGGCGAACTCGGGAATGAACTGCGCCACCGGGGTGTCCAGCGTCAGAACGCCGTCCTCGATCAGCAGGGCGGCGGCTGCCCCTGTGATCGGCTTGGTCATGGAATAGATGCGCCACAGGGTGTCTTCGTCCGCCCGGGTTGCGCCGTCGAAGTCCAGAGATCCGGCCTCGAGGAACACATCCTGTCCGTCGGGCAGGCGCACGCCCACGCTGATTCCGGGGACGTGCCCGGCCGCCACATGGCGGTCCATGGCCGCCTGGGTGGAGGGAAGAAGCCGCGCCGCCTCGACCGGCGTGATCCCGTTGGCGCAGCCCGCCAGCGCCAGACCCGCGCCGGACAGCATTAGATGGCGCCGGTTCAGATGGATGGTCATGGCACGTCTCCCGTTATCGCTATCGCCGACCTTGCCACTGGAGAACTGGCGATGTCGAGCGCATCGGGCTAGGACGGCGCCAGGAGATTCAGGAGACACTCATGTTCAATCTTTCGGGCAAGACGGCGCTGGTCACGGGCGCGACGGGCGGCATCGGCGGGGCCGTGGCCCGGGCGCTGCATGCGCAGGGCGCCAGCGTGGTGCTGTCCGGCACGCGCGAGTCGGTGCTGGCCGAACTGGCGGGCGAATTGGGTGAGCGCGCCTTCGCCGCCGCCGCCAACCTGTCGGACCCCGATTCGGTGGACGGCCTGGTGGCCCGGGCGGAAGAGGCGGCGGGCGCGCCGCTGGATATTCTGGTGGCCAATGCGGGCATCACGAAAGACGGTCTTCTGATGCGCATGAAGGACGAGGACTGGGACGCGGTCATCAAGGTCAATCTGGAAAGCTATTTCCGTCTGGCCCGCGCGGCGGTGAAGGGCATGATGAAGCGTCGCTCGGGCCGCATCATCGGCATGGCCTCGGTCGTCGGCGTGACCGGCAATCCCGGCCAGACCAACTATGCGGCCTCCAAGGCGGGCATGATCGGCTTCTCCAAGGCCCTGGCCCAGGAAGTGGGCTCGCGCGGCATCACGGTGAACTGCATCGCGCCGGGCTTCATCGCCAGCCCCATGACCGACGCCCTGAACGAGCAGCAGCGCGACGCCATCCTGACCCGCATCCCGGCCGGACGGCTGGGCACGGGCGACGAAATCGCCGCTGCCGCCGTCTATCTGGCGTCGGACGAGGGCGCCTATGTCACCGGCCAGACCCTGAACGTGAACGGCGGCATGGCGATGATCTGAGCCGGGGCGGCTCTGCTCACATTCCTGTCATGACGGGCTGTTTCCTGACATTACGCCCGTGCTAGACATCACTTCGCGCTTCCGGCCAACGGTTCCGTCGGCTAAGGGGCTTGCGAAACAACCGGCTTCGTGACAACGGAGCGCGACCAGAAAGACCGCCACACAGGCGTATCTAGGAAGGCATTAGATTCATGTCCGACACTCTCGAACGCGTCCGCAAGATCGTCATCGACCACCTGGACGCCGATCCGGACAAGGTGACTGAAAAGGCCAGCTTCATCGACGACCTGGGCGCCGACTCGCTCGACAACGTCGAGCTGGTGATGGCCTTTGAAGAAGAATTCGACATCGAGATCCCCGACGACGCCGCTGAGCACATCCAGACGGTCGGCGACGCGGTGAAGTTCATCGACGAGAAGACCGCGGGCTGATTTCGCCCTTGATCGACGGTAATTCAGCGGCCGCCGGGCTGTTCCTTTGCGGGACCGACCGGCGGCCGTTACTGTTTCAGGTTTAGGCTAAGGAGCTGACCATGCGTCGCGTCGTGATTACGGGCATCGGACTCGTCACCCCCTTGGGCTGGGGCGTCGAGCACAGCTGGCGAAACATTCTGGACGGCAAGTCCGGCGCCGGCCAGATCACGGTCTTCGACACCGAAGGCTACGGCTGCACCATCGCCTGCGAGGTCCCCTCGGTGGATGGCCGGGGCGGCGGCGGGCCGGACGTTCCCGGCAGCTTCGATCCCGACCAGATCATGTCGGCCAAGGATCGCAAGCGCGTCGACGACTTCATCCTGTTCGCCATCGCGGCGGCGGACGAGGCCCTGGCCGACGCGAACTGGAAGCCCGAATCGACTGAGGACCAGGAAGCCACCGGCGTCATGATCGGCGCGGGCATCGGCGGCCTCGGCCCCATCGCCGATACGGCCATCGTGCTGAAGGAGCAGGGCCCCCGCCGGGTCAGCCCGTTCTTCATCCCCTCGGCCCTGATCAATCTGGCGTCCGGCCAGGTGTCGATCCGCCACGGCCTGAAGGGCCCGAACCACTCGGTCGTCACCGCCTGCGCTACCGGCGCCCACGCCATCGGCGACGCGGCGCGCATGATCGCCCTGGGCGATGCGGACGTGATGGTGGCCGGCGGCGCGGAAAGCGCCATCGTCCCCGTTGGGATCGCGGGATTCCTCGCCTGCCGCGCCCTGACCACCAGCTTCAACGATGCGCCTGAAAAGGGCAGCCGCCCTTATGATCGTGACCACGACGGCTTCGTCATGGGCGAGGGCGCGGGCGTTCTGGTGCTGGAAGAGTACGAGCACGCCAAGGCCCGCGGGGCGAAGATCTACGCCGAGGTGGCCGGCTACGGCATGAGCGGCGACGCCTATCACATCACCGCCCCGTCCGAGGACGGGGAGGGCGGTCAGCGCGCCATGAAGATGGCCCTGAAGCGCGCCGGCATGCAGGCGTCGGACATCGACTACGTCAACACCCACGGCACCTCCACCATGGCCGACTGGATCGAGCTGAAAGCCATTGAACGCCTGCTGGGCGACCATTCGAAGAACGTGTCCCTGTCCTCCACCAAGTCCATGATCGGCCACCTGCTGGGCGCCGCCGGGGCGGTGGAGGCGGCGTTCTGCGCCCTCGCCATCCGCGACCAGACCGCGCCGCCGACCATCAATCTGGACGACCCCGAGCACGAAACGGCCATCGACATGGTCAAGGACAAGGGCAAGGCGCGGAAGATCGACGTGGCCGTGTCCAACAGCTTCGGCTTCGGCGGCACCAACGCCTGTCTGATCCTCAAGTCGGTGTCCTGAGATGGCCCTGTTCCGTCGGCGGGGGGAAACGCCGGAACAGAAAAAGGGCGGCCTCGTCGCCGGCCTGATCGGCGCCACGGCCACGCTCAGCCTGGTGGCCATCGCCGGGCTGGTATGGGTCTGGAGCGTCTACTGGGGGCCGGGCCCCCGCGCGGAGGGTGGCGAGACCACGACCGTAATCCTGCGCTCCGGCGCCGGCGTGTCGGAGATCGGCCAGACCCTGCATGAGGCCGGTGTGATCCGCTCGCCGGACATGTTCCGCGCCGCCGCCAGCCTGACCGGCGCAGACCGCCGTTTGCGCGCGGGCGAGTACGAGATCGAATCGCGCCTCTCCCTGTCGGGCGTGATCGACAAGCTGGTGTCCGGGGAGGTGGTGCGCCACTTCGTGACCCTGCCCGAGGGGCGGTCGTCGACCCAGGCCTGGGACATCCTGAACGCCGAAGCGGTTCTGACCGGCGAAATCCCTATCCCGCCCGAAGGCTCGCTGCTGCCCGAGACCTATGAGGTCACCCGCGGCGAGACCCGCGCCGCGGTCGTGCGTCGCATGCAGCAAGCCCACGACGAGCTGCTGGCCGAACTGTGGGCCGGCCGCGCGCCGGACCTGCCCATCGACACGCCCGAAGAGGCCGTGATCCTCGCCTCCATCGTCGAGAAGGAGACGGGCCTCGCCGAGGAGCGTCCGCAGGTGGCGGCCGTGTTCATCAGCCGTCTGCGCCGCGGCATGCGGCTGGAGAGCGACCCCACCATCGTCTACGGCGTCAACGGCGGCCGTCCGCTGGGGCGTGGCATCCGGCGCTCCGAGCTGCAGCGCCAGACGCCCTACAACACCTATCTGATCGACGGCCTGCCGCCGACGCCCATCGCCAATCCGGGCCGCGAGGCCCTGGCCGCCGTGCTGAACCCGCCGGAAACCGAGTACCTGTTCTTCGTCGCAGACGGCACAGGCGGCCACGCCTTCGCCCGCACCTATGACGAGCACCTGCGCAACGTGGCGCGCTGGCGGGCCATCGAGGCCGGGCGGGCGGGCGAACCCGCCGAGACGGCGCCCCCCGAGGCGGTGCTGGACGATGCGCGCGAGGATGCGACGGAAGCCGGCGAGCCCTGATGGCGCAACTGACCAGCATGACCGGTTTCGGCCGGGCCGAGGGGGCGCTCGCAGGCTGGACCTGGGCGGTGGAGGCCCGCTCGGTCAACGGCCGCAACCTGGACGTCCGCTTTCGCGGGCCTCCGGGCTTCGACGGGCTGGAGCGCGCGACGCGCGAGGCGGCGCAGGCCCGGTTCCAGCGCGGCCAGATCACCCTCGGCGTTCAGGCCCGGCGGGCCGAAAGCGATCAGGCTCTGGTCCTGAACGAGACGGTGCTGGAGCAGTATGCGGCCATGGCCGAGCGTCTGGCCGCTCGCGGCTTCGCCCCGGCGTCTGCGGACGGCCTGCTGGCCCTGCGCGGGGTCATGGAGGCGCCGCAGGAGGACGCCGATGACGAGACCCGCGCCGCCCTCGAAGCGGCCATGGCCGTGAGTATCGGTCAGGCGCTGGACGCCCTGGCCGCATCGCGCGCCGCCGAGGGCGAGCGTCTGGCCCCGGTCGTCACCGGCCTGATCGAACGCATCGAGGTTCTGGTCGGGCAGGCGGAATCGGAAGCCGCAGCCCAGACCGACGCTATCCGCGAGCGCTTCACCCGGCGCATGAACGAGCTGGCGCCCGACGCGGCGGATCTGGCGGAGCGCATCGTGCTGGAAGCCGCCGCCCTGGCCGCCCGCGCTGACGTCCGCGAGGAGCTGGACCGCCTGACGGCCCATATCGATTCGGCCCGGTCCCTGTCGAAGGGCGGCGCTGTGGGCCGCAAGCTGGATTTCCTGATGCAGGAGTTCATGCGCGAGGCGAACACCCTGTGCTCCAAGTCCGCCACAACACGGCTGACCGCCGTAGGCCTTGACCTCAAGGCTGCTATCGAACAGTTGCGTGAGCAGGTCCAGAATGTCGAATAACCACACCCCGCGCCGCGGCGTCCTGCTCATCGTCGCCAGCCCTTCCGGGGCCGGCAAAACCTCTCTGTGCCGCCGTCTGATGGCGGACCACGGCGGGCTGGAGCTGTCCATCTCCATGACCACCCGGCCGATCCGCCCCGGCGAGGTGGACGGGCGCGACTACAATTTCGTCAGCCACGAGGAATTCCAGCGGCTGGTGGACCAGGACGCGTTTCTGGAATGGGCCGATGTGCACGGCCAGCGCTACGGCTCACCGCGCGGCCCCATCGACCGCGCCCTGGCCGAGGGCAGGGACGTGCTGTTCGACATCGACTGGCAGGGCGCGGCCCAGGTCGCCGAGAAATGCCCCGAGGACGCCGTGCGGGTGTTCATCCTGCCGCCCAGCCTTGAGGAACTGCGTCGTCGCCTGATCACCCGATCGCAGGACGCCCCCGAGGTCATCGAGCGCCGCATCAAGAACGCCAAGGGCGAGATCGAGCACTGCGACGCCTTCGACTACGTCTTCGTCAACGACGATTTCGACCGCTCCTACGCCGAGCTGGCCCACATCTATCACGCCGAGCGCAGCCGCCGGTTCCGCAACCTCTGGGTCGCCGACTACAAGGCGGCCTTGCTGCGCGAAGTGGTTTGATCCTCTCCTGACAGGCGGCAGTCCGGCATCGTCCCGCCGCTCACGGACCACGCGCGGCGCCATCACGGTCCTGTGGCCGGATGGCCGTCACGCTTGAACCGGCCGCGTTTGACGCCACATACTCATCCGAACACCGTCGGAATCGGCGGACGGCCCGAATGTCCGGGCCGTGGGTCCGAGATGATCGAGGGCCCTGAAAGCAGTGAGCATCATGTCCGAGTCCAAGATCCTCCCCGTTCTGCCCCTTCGCGACATCGTCGTCTTTCCGCACATGGTCGTGCCGCTCTTCGTGGGCCGCGAAAAGTCCGTGCGGGCGCTGGACGAGATCATGAAGGGCGAAAAGCAGATCCTGCTGGCCACCCAGAAGAACTCCGTGGACGATGATCCCGCGTCGGACGCGATCTACCCCATCGGCGTCCTGGCGACGGTCCTGCAGCTGCTGAAGCTGCCCGACGGCACCGTGAAGGTGCTGGTCGAGGGCAAGTCGCGCGCGCGCCTGACGGCCTTCACGGCGCGTGAGGAATTCTACGAAGCCAGCGCCGTCGAGATCGACGACGAGGACGGCGACGCCGATGAGGCCGAAGCCCTGATCCGCGCCGTGGTCGAGCAGTTCGACAGCTATGTGAAGCTGAACAAGAAAATCCCGCCCGAGGCGCTCAGCTCCATCCCGCAGATCACCGAGCCGTCCAAGCTGGCGGACTCCGTGGCGGCGCACCTGTCGGTCAAGATCGCCGACAAGCAGACGCTGCTGGAGACCATCAGCGTGCCGCGCCGTCTGGAGAAGGTCTATGGCCTGATGGAGGGCGAGATCAGCGTCCTGCAGGTCGAGAAGAAGATCCGCTCGCGCGTGAAGCGCCAGATGGAGAAGACCCAGCGCGAGTACTATCTGAACGAGCAGATGAAGGCGATCCAGCGCGAGCTGGGCGAGACCGACGATCAGCGCGACGAGATTCTCGAGATCGAGACCCGCATCCGCAAGACCAAGCTGACCAAGGAAGCGCGCGCCAAGGCCGAGGCCGAGGTCAAGAAGCTGCGCAACATGTCGCCCATGTCCGCGGAATCCACCGTGGTGCGCAACTATCTGGACTGGCTGCTGTCGATCCCCTGGGGCAAGGCCCGCACCAAGCCCATCGACCTGCAAAGGGCCGAGACCATTCTCGAGGAGGACCACTACGGTCTCGAGAAGGTCAAGGAGCGGATCATCGAGTATCTGGCCGTCCAGGCCCGCACCAACAGCCTGAAGGGCCCGATCCTGTGCCTGGTGGGCCCTCCCGGCGTCGGCAAGACCTCGCTGGCCGCCTCTATCGCCAAGGCGACGGGGCGTGAATACGTCCGCATGTCGCTGGGCGGCGTGCGCGACGAGGCCGAGATCCGCGGCCACCGCCGCACCTACATCGGCTCCATGCCCGGCAAGATCATCCAGTCCATGAAGAAGGCCAAGACCACCAACGCCTTCGTGCTGCTGGACGAGATCGACAAGCTGGGCGCCGACTGGCGCGGGGACCCGTCCTCGGCGCTGCTCGAAGTGCTGGACCCGGCGCAGAACTCGACCTTCGGCGACCACTATCTGGAAGTGGATTACGACCTCTCGAACGTCATGTTCGTCACCACGGCCAACAGCCTGAACATGCCCCAGCCGCTGATGGACCGGATGGAGATCATCCGCGTCGCCGGCTACACCGAGGACGAGAAGATCGAGATCGCCAAGCGTCACCTGCTGCCCAAGCTGGCCAAGGATCACGGCCTCAAGGACGGCGAGTGGATCGTGCCGGAAGACACCATCCGCGACACCATCCGCTACTACACCCGCGAGGCGGGCGTCCGATCGCTGGAGCGCGCGCTCGGCGGGCTGGCTCGCAAGGCTGTGCGTGAAATGGCGCGCGGCGAGGCCCTGTCGATCACCGTCGATGACGCCAAGTTGGCGGAGTACGCCGGTGTCCGCCGATATCGCCATGGCGAGACGGACGAGGAGGATCAGGTCGGCATCGTCACCGGTCTGGCCTGGACCGAATTCGGCGGCGACATCCTGACCATCGAGGCCATCAAGATGCCCGGCCGCGGTCGCATGACCGTGACCGGCAACCTGAAGGACGTCATGAAGGAGTCCATCTCGGCCGCCGCCAGCTATGTGCGGGCCCGGGCCCTGGCCTTTGGCGTCAAGCCGCCGGTGTTCGAGAAGACCGACATCCACGTGCACGTGCCCGACGGCGCGACCCCCAAGGACGGCCCCTCGGCGGGCGTGGCCATGACCGTGGCCATGGTCTCGGTGCTGACCGGCATCCCGATCCGCAAGGACATCGCCATGACCGGCGAGATCACCCTGCGCGGCCGGGTCACCGCCATCGGCGGCCTGAAGGAGAAGCTGCTGGCCGCCCTGCGGTCGGGCGTGAAGACGGTGCTGATCCCGCAGGAGAACGAAAAGGACCTCGCCGAAGTGCCCGAAAACGTCAAGGCGGCGCTGGAAATCGTGCCGGTCTCGACCGCCGACGAGGCGCTGAAGTGGGCCCTGACCGGAAGTCTGACCCCGGTGGAATGGGACGAGGAGACCGAACCCCTCCCGCCTGTCCCGCCCGCCGGGACCGGAGCCGAGACGGTCATCAGCCACTGATCTGGGGAAAACCGCTCGAAAAGAGCCAGAAACCCCCAATTTAAAGGGATTCCGGGTGGTTTCCCTTTTGACGCGAGGGAAAAGCTGGCCTTTAGTCGGGGGGTAGGGCTTAGGCCGAGTCGTCTTCCGGACGGCAGCTGCGCCCATATAGGGCTGGAGAAAAGTGTAATGACGAAAGCTGAACTCATCGCCGCCATCGCCGATGGCGCCGGTATCACCCGCGACCAGGCCAAGAAGGCCCTGGACGTGTTCACCGAGAGCGTGACCAACTCGCTGAAGTCCGGCGAAGACGTGCGTCTGGTCGGTTTCGGCAGCTTTGTGGCGACCGAGCGCAAGGCTGGCCTGGCGCGTAACCCGCGCACTGGCGAGACCGTTCAACGTCCGGCCTCCAAGACCGCGCGCTTCCGCGTCGGCGAAGGCCTGAAGAGCGCCCTGAACGGCTAAGCCGCTCAAGCGTTATTCGAACGGGGGCGCGGGCCAGGCGGTTCGCGCCCTCGTTCAATTGAGGGCGGCTAGCTCAGCTGGAAGAGCATCTCGTTTACACCGAGAGGGTCGGCGGTTCGAACCCGTCGCCGCCCACCAATAAAACGTCAATAAAATCAGTATAATATTCGGTATTTCTGCTAGTCAAGATTATCAGAATACGGAGAAAAATTGGCTTAGTGGGGCAGGAGTGGGGCACATTCGACGAACCTCGCTGACCTGATCTGCAATGCGGTGAACATGCTGGGAGCCGGGTGGGTGGGGTAGCGTCTGCAGCGAAGGTCGCCCGGGGCGTGTCCGACCCTCGGGGCGCCGGGCCAGTGGGGGTCTTCCTCTCCGTGGCCTTTGGGGGCGAGCCGGGACGCACTTAAGGGCGTTTTATCTATTTGGGTAAAATTTCGCTCCAATCCTGCCTCTGAGCTCTGTACTTATCTTTTTGGGTAAAAATAGTTGCTTGATGGCAGATGGCGGCTTATTTTACCCAATAAGATAAGGAGTGACGTCGTGAAGGATGAAGGGCGCACTGAACTCACTGCTGTGGGCGCGCGCATTCGCGCAGCCCGTGAGGCCAGCGGCCTGAACCTCCACGATCTGGCTCTTCTAAGCGGCGTCAGTGCCCCGAACCTCTCCCTTATCGAAACCGGCAAGCGCGACCTGCGCCTTACGAGCCTCTTTCGGATCGCCGCCGCGCTGCGGATCGGCGTCGTTGACCTCCTCGAGACGCATTCAGAAGGCGGTCCGGCGGCGCATGATGACAGCGGGGCCGGCTATGATCTCGAGGACTACACGTGACAGCGGAGGTTCCTGTCTGGTTTGGCGACCTCAAGGTCGGTGAGGTGACGGTAGGGCAGGGAGGCTCGCTCGCCTTCAGTTACTCGGAAAGATGGCTCGCGACCAAAGGGGCCTTCGCACTGTCTCTGACAATGCCGCTGCGCGCCGGGCCATTCGAGTCCCACACCATCTCGCCCTGGCTCGCCAACCTGCTGCCCGAGGAACGTCAGCTGGCAATTCTCACGCGCACGCTCGGTCTGGACCGCGCAGACACGTTGGCCTTGCTGAACGAAATCGGCGGCGATACGGCAGGCGCCCTTTCCTTCGGCGTTCCGTCCAGGAGGGCTGAATGGGCCTATACGCCGCTGACGGAATTCTACGACATCGACGACCCACAGGAGGCGCTTGAGCGCCACTTCGCGGATCTAAAGGACCGCCCATTCCTCGCTGGTGCGGAAGGGGTGCGGCTCTCTCTCGCGGGAGGCCAGGAGAAAACAGCCCTCACTGTCCTCACCGCCGAGGGCGACCCGGCCCTCCGGCTGCCCCAGGACGGCGACATCCTGGCGATTCCGCTTAACGGTGCGCCGTCGACCGTCATCCTGAAGCCGGACAATTCCAGACTGCCCGGCATTGTTGAGAACGAGACCTACTGTCTGCGCCTTGCGCGGGCCGTCGGGATCAACGCGGCCGAGGTGACGATTCTTCCCGCCGGTGGTCGAAAGGCGATCTGTGTCTTGCGTTATGACCGGCGCGTCAGCGGGTCCAGAAAACTTCAGAGGGTTCATCAGGAGGACTTCGCACAGGCGAACGGCGTCCCGCCTGCGCGCAAATACGAGCGCGGCACGCTTCCAGGCCCTGACCTGACGGCCCTGCTCGGCACCGCACACCACCTTCCGCCGAAGGATGCATTGTCCCTGCTGGATCAACTCATCTTCAACATTCTCGTGGCGAACACCGATGCGCACGCGAAGAACTATTCGCTTCTGCTCCCTGTCGGGGAGCGCGCGCGACTGGCGCCGCTCTATGACGTCTCGTCGGTCCTCCCCTGGCCCCGGGTTGTGCAGTATTTCGCTCAGAACATAGCGGGCAAGAAACGCAGACCTGGCGATTTGGACGCACGCCATTGGAACGCCGTGGCCCAGGCGATGAACTACCGCCCGTCTGATGTGCGAAAACGGATCCAGGAGCTCGTGGATGGACTGATTGCGCAGCGTGTTCCTGTGACCGAAGCCGTCGCCGCCCTCCCGGGCAGCGCGGCCGGCTATGTCGAGGAAGCGGCGGAGCTCATCGAAGGAAATGCGCTGCGTATCGGGGGTCGCCTGCGCGCTGGGCCGCCAGCCTGAGACCTCCAGCGCTGTAATCCGGTTGTCGACCGCGCCTCCTGCAAAAGCTTCGGGCGATGGTGTTTCTAATACCGTCTCCGTCGGATCGAGGCAGGCAGCGTTGCGCCTCGTCATGTCGGCAGTGGGCTCATTTCAGACCTTACCAGGGTCCGCTCTGCGCCCTCAGTCTGACGTAAGCGCCTCCAGAACCGGGCATTCCGGTACTTCCCCGCCCGAGCATTTCGCGGCGGCGTTGGCGAGGATCCGTTCCATCCGCCGCAGATCGGCAATCTTGGCGCGCACATCCTCCAGCTGCACTTCGGTCTTGTGTTTGACCTCGGCACAGGTCTGGGTCCCGGTGTCTGTCAGCGCCAGCAGCGAGCGGGTCTCCTCCATCGAGAAGCCGATATCCCGCGCACGCAGGATGAACCGTAACCGCTGCGTCAGGTCTGGCGAATAGACCCGGTAACCGTTGGCCGAACGAGGCGGCGGGGGCAGCAGTCCGACCTTCTCGTAATAGCGGATGGTTTCGAGGTTGCACCCGGTCAGCTTCGCCAATTGGGCCCGCAACAAGCCCGTCTGAAGCACCATGAAAAAAGCCCTTGTGTCTGTAGCAACTACAGGGATTACGCTGAAATCAGTCAGAAAGAAATCGAGAGAACTTATCGATGTTTTCAGCACCGGAGCCGGAGCCACCGGCATCAACGCCGGACGAGGGCGCGAAGCAGGGCCGATGGATCGCGGGCGGCGCGCTGATCGGCGCGGTGCTGGCGTCGGCCTGCTGCATCGTTCCGCTGGTGCTGGTCATGCTTGGCATTTCAGGGGCGTGGATCGCCAACCTGACGGCGCTTGAGCCGTACAAACCCTATGTCGCCGCCGTCACCCTGGCCCTGCTCGGCTACGGGTTCTGGCACGTCTATTTCAAGCCGAAGCCGCCCTGCGAGGACGGGACCTACTGCGCTCGCCCGCAATCGGCGCGGACCACGAAACTGGCCCTTTGGTTCGGGTTGGCCGTCGTCATCATCGCGCTCACCCTCAACTGGTGGGCTCCCTATTTTTACTGAGAGGAAAGACCCATGAAAAAGACATTTCTGATCGGCCTGGCCGTTGTGGCCGTGGCTGGCGTCGGTGCCGCCGTCGCGTTTGATGGACCGGCACAGAACCGTCCGGCGGCGACCGCCGCTGCCCAGCAGCAGACGACTTTCGCCATTGAGCACATGACCTGCGCCACCTGCCCGATCACGGTGCGCAGGGCGATGGAGAGCGTGCCGGGCGTCAACTCGGTCGAAGTGGACTTCGCCGCAAAGACGGCCCGCGCCACCTACGACCCGGCGCGCGCCACGGCCGCGCAGATCGCGGCCGCCTCGACCAATGCCGGCTATCCCGCCCGCGTCGTACAAAACTAGGCCCCGCAGGCAACAAGACGGCCTTCATCGGCGCCAGAGCTCCCGCCCCCCCGCATGGGGGTGGGACCAGGCCACCAACGCAATGCATCGCGTGCATCCCGGCCTCGGGCTGCAGCCGGGGAAGGCTGCGCGTCTTCAGGATCAAACGGCGTTATGGCTGACAAGGCTGACAAGACGGACGGGACCGACAGCCTGCTGCTGCGGATGGGGGTGATCGGCACCGTCATTGTGGCGCTGTGCTGCTTTGCTCCGGTGCTGGTGGTGCTGCTGGGCGTCGTCGGGCTTTCTGCGCTGACGGGCTGGCTCGATGTTGTGCTGCTGCCCGCGCTGGCCGTGTTCGCCGCGTTGACGGTCTATGCCGTCTGGCGGCGTCGGCGGCGGATGAAGACCACCTGATCGACGGCCCACCGGACAGCGCCGATCGTCAGAGGCTGCAGGCCCCCGAAATGGAGAAGACTGACATGACCGACACATATGACTACGACCTGATCGTGATCGGGGCCGGGACCGGCGGCAACGGCGTCGCCCGGATGACGGCGGCGGCGGGGTGGAAAGTCGCCAGCATCGACAGCCTGCCCTACGGCGGCACCTGTGCGCTGCGGGGCTGTGATCCCAAGAAAATGCTGATTGCCGTCACCGAAGGCGTGGACTGGGCCCACACCATGGCCGGCAAGGGCCTGGAGGCGCGGCCCTCGGTCAACTGGCCCGAGATGATGGCGTTCAAGCGCACCTTCACCGACGCCATGCCGTCGCGCATCGAAGCGGGCTTCCGCAAGGCCGGAATCACCCCGCTGCATGGCGAAGCACGCTTCATCGGGCGCGATACGATCACGCTAAACGGCGAGACCCTGCGCGCGAAGCATTTCCACATCGCCACCGGCGCACGGCCGATGACGCTGAACATTCCCGGCGAGGACCTGCTGACGACCAGCACGGAATTTCTGGAGTTGTCCGAGCGCCCCGACAGGATCGTCTTTGTCGGCGGGGGGTTCATCGCCATGGAGTTCGCCCATATCGCCCAACGCGCCGGAGCCAGCGCCGTCACGGTTCTGGAAATGGCCGGGCGGCCGCTCGGGCCCTTCGACGCCGATCTGGTGGCGATGCTGGTGGAGGCCTCGACCGAACTGGGCATCGACGTGCAGACCGAGGCGAAAGTCCTCAAGGTCGAGAAGCAGGGCGACGAATTCGCCGTGTCCTATGAAACGCCGTCCGGCATCCAGGTGCTGACCTGCGATCTGGTGGTCCATGCGACCGGTCGCGTGCCCAATATCGACCATCTGAACCTGCCGGCTGCAGGGGTGGACGCCGGGAAGCGCGGAATCAAGGTCGACGCCGCCATGCGTACCACCAATCCCGCCATTTTCGCCGCCGGGGATTGTGCCGACAGCGGGCTGAACCTGACCCCGGTCTCGGCCTATGAAGGGCGGATCGCGGGCAAGAACCTTCTGGCCGGGAAGGACGCACGGCTCGTGTCCTATCCGCCGATACCCAGCGTGGTCTTCACCCTGCCGCCGGTCGCGACCGTGGGGCTGTCCGAGACGGCGGCGACGGAAAAGGGTCTGGAGTTCGATACGCATTTCGAGAAGACCTCCGGCTGGTATTCGTCGATGCGGGTCGGGGCGACCACGAGCGGATTCAAGGTGCTGGTGGAACAGAAAACCGGCTTGATCCTCGGCGCGCATCTGATCGGGCCGGGGGCCGAGGAACAGATCAATCTGTTCGCCATGGCCATGGGCGCGGGGCTCACCGCCAACCAGATCAAGGCCATGATTTTTGCCTACCCCAGCTTCGCCTCGGACATCGGATCGATGGTCTGAGGCCACTCACGCGCGCGTCGGCTGAACCCATGACACTACTGGCCCACCCAACAGAACGGACTGCACGATGAACAAGCCCGCAAAGGACCTCGACTGCTGTTCGGGTACCGCGAAAAAATCCGGCCATGCGAGTTTCGACGTCGCCGTCATCGGCGCGGGGTCGGCGGGATTCTCCGCCGCGATCACCGCAGCCGATCTGGGTGCCCGGGTGGCGCTGGTCGGCCATGGGACGATCGGCGGCACCTGCGTCAATGTCGGCTGCGTCCCGTCCAAGACATTGATCCGGGCCGCTGAAGCGGTTCATGCCGGCCAGGCTTCCCGTCGGTTTCCCGGCCTGGGGGGCAGCCTCAAGCTGGAAGACTGGGCTGCGCTCGCGGCCTCGAAGGATGAGCTGGTCGCGGGTCTGCGGCAGAAGAAATATGTCGACCTGCTGCCGGCCTATCCGGGCGTGACCTATGTCGAAGGCCGGGCGCGCTTTGTCGACGGCAGGTTGCTCGTCGATGATGCACCGATGCCGGTCGGCAAGATTATTCTGGCGATGGGCGCGCGCGCCGCCGTTCCCGAAATTCCGGGGCTGGATAGCGTCCCGTGGCTCACTAGCACTTCGGCGCTGGCGCTTGAACGTTTGCCCCGGTCGCTGCTGGTGATCGGCGGTGGGGTAGTCGGTGTTGAACTGGGACAGATGTTCGCCCGGCTTGGCGTGGCCGTCACGATCTGTTGCCGCAGCCGGCTGTTGCCCGACATGGACCCGGAGTTCAGCGTCGCCCTTAAGACCTATCTGGAGGCGGAGGGTATCAGGGTGTGCACCGGGGTCGGCTACCAGCGGATTGTGCACGCGAAGCACGGGATCGAACTCACCTGCGACCGTCCGCCCGGCAAGGGCGCGGCGCGCGACCGGGATGCGGCGGTCGAGGTCATCGCCGCAGAGCAGGTGCTGATCGCGACGGGCCGCCAGCCGAACAGTGACGGCATGGGACTGGAGTCACGGGGCGTCGCATTGTCCCGCCATGGCGGGATCGTCGTCGATGCCCATCTCGAGACCACGGCCCCAGGCGTCTACGCAGCCGGGGACGTCACCGGGCGTGACCAGTTCGTCTATATGGCGGCCTATGCCGCGAAGCTGGCCGCGCGCAACGCCGTCGGCGGCAATGACCATCGCTACGACAACAGCACCATGCCGGCGGTGGTATTCACCGACCCGCAGGTCGCGAGTGTCGGCCTTACTGAAACGGCGGCGAGGGCGCGCGGACTGGATATCAAGGTGTCCTTGCTCGCACTCAATCAGGTGCCCCGGGCACTGGCAGCGCGCGACACACGCGGGCTCATCAAACTGATCGCCGACAAGACGACGGACCGCCTTCTCGGCGGGCAGATCATGGCCCCCGAAGGCGCGGACGCAATTCAGACGATGGTGCTGGCGATCAAACACGGCATGACGGCCGCCGAGCTGGGGGCGACGATCTTCCCCTATCTGACCACGGTCGAAGGTCTGAAACTCGCCGCACAGACCTTCGACATGGATGTAGCAAAGCTCTCCTGCTGTGCGGGGTGAAGCGAGCAATTTGGGCCGCTGCCTCACCCCCGAGCATCAGGTGACGGTCGGGTAGTGCATCGCGGCGGAGAATGTTGTTGTCCGCAATAGAGCGGATTCCCGTGTTTGGCACTCGGAGAGGTCACAGGCATTCGATAGCCCGGAGCCTCGATTGGAATGTCGTCTTGTTGGCGGGCAGTTGGTGTCCGCTCTTGGCGCGAGGCAGCCGCTCGTTTCCAGGGCGGCCTGGCGGCCGCTGTGGGTTCAGCTGACAAGTTTGGAAATGTCTGGTTCGGCCAAGTGCGGCTTAGCGAAACAGAGCATTGTCAAACTCGACATTGATTTAAAAGCGAGCCATGGGTGGTTTCGCAGCCTGACCTCTACGCCGGCAAGATCGTCGCAGCGCTGGATCGCCATCATCTATCCCGGCGGCGCCAACGGTCCGGAATAGCGACGGGTCTGCGCCGGACCTCATGGCGTTGCAATCAATTGCACGGTTGCTCGCGTGCATGGTCGCCCAAACCCGTCACGCGGTCTCCGGCGACACCCGCTCTGGTCGCGGCGTTCAGGGCGCCTGTTCAGCGTCTTCGCCTGCGTTGACGGCGTGCTGGCGGCGCCGCGACACCCGGGCCCCGCCGAAGACCACTTGGCGACGCATCCCGTCGCTGAACAGGCCGTACATCATTGGAAGGTCGGGCCGGGTGGCCTGGTCGAGGGCGGCGAGGTGCGCGCTGGAGAGGTTCAGGTCCAGCGCGCCGATGTTGTCCTGCAACTGGCTGACCCGGCTGACGCCGGTCAGGACTGTATCCACGGCCGGGCGCGAGAGCGCCCAGGCCAGGGCGACCCTGGCAGGCGGCTCGCCGACCTCGGCGGCCACGGCCTTGAGCGCGTCCACGATGGCCCAGTTGCGCTCGGTGAAGAGCGTGTCTCCGAACGGGTTGTCGCCCTCCAGGCGGGCGCCGCCTTCGGACCCGGCCGATCCGTCGGCCGCGTCCATGGACAGGCCGCCTGTTCGCGCCGGGGCCGCCTCCACCGCCGCACGGTCGTACTTGCCGGTCAGCAGACCATAGGCGAGCGGGCTCCAGGGCATCACGCCCAGCCCCGTGTCCAGCGCCAGCGGCACGTGCTCCGCCTCGATCTCGCGGCTGACCAGCGAGTAGAAATACTGGAGCGCGATGGGGCCGGGGCGTCCGCTCGCGGCGGCCAGGGTGACGATGCGGGCCACATACCAGGCCGGAGTGTTCGACAGGCCCCAGTAGCGGATTCTCCCCGACTTCACGAGGGCGGACATGGTCTCCAGCAGCTCTTCGGGCGGGGTGACCGAGTCCCACACGTGGACCCAGTACAGATCGATGTAGTCCGTCTTCAGCCGGCGCAGCGAGCCCGCGAGGGCGGCATGGATGTGTTTGGCGCCGTTGCCCCCTGCGTGCGGGCCCTGTCCGGCGGCGAAGCCCGACTTGGTCGCCAGCACGAGCTGATCCCGGTTTCCGCGGTCCACAATGATCTCGCCCAGCATCGTCTCTCCGCCGCCGCCGGCGTAGACGTCGGCCGTGTCGATCAGGTTTCCGCCCGCCGCCACATAGGCGTCGAAGACAGCCTCGGCCTCCGGACGCGCCATGCCCCAGCGCGCGACGCCGAAGGTCATGGTCCCCAGGGCGAGCGGGCTGACGATGAGGCCGGAACGGCCGAGCGGACGATAGTGGGCGAGGGACATGGCGAGGCTCCTGTCTGATCCGGAGCCTGAATTGGACATGTGAGCCGATGAGCGGTAGCGGCCGTTCGCTACGAGACCCTTTGAGCAGGACTCAACATTGGACCGCGACACCTGGAACGATCTGGCCGTCTTCGCCGCCATTGTGGAGGCGGGCGGCTTCACCCGCGCCGGCGCCGCCCTCGGGGTGACGGCGTCGGCGCTCAGCCACCGGATGCGTCTGATGGAGGCGCGCATGGGGATGAGGTTGCTCAACCGAACCACCCGCAGCGTGGCGCCCACCGAGGCGGGTGAGCGTCTGCTGGCCAGCCTGCGTCCGGCCATGGCCGAAGTGGACGCCGCCCTCGCGGCCCTGGACACCGACCGGGCGAAGCCCGCCGGCCGCGTCAGGGTCAGCGCCCATCGCTCGGCGGCCTTCAACCTGGTGATGCCCCGGCTCAAGGCGTTCTCGGAGACGTACCCTGAGGTGACGGTGGAGCTGGTGGTCGACGATGGTCTGATCGACATCGTGCGGGCGGGGTTCGACGCCGGCATCCGGCGCCTGCCCTCGCTCGAGCAAGACATGGTCTCGGTCCGGCTCGACGACGGAGAGCGCCTCTGCATGGTGGCTGCGCCGGCCTATCTGCGACAGGCCGGGACGCCGGAAAGGCCCCAGGACCTGGAAGGCCACGGCTGCCTCTGCTACCGCCTGCCGACGGCCGGGTCCCTGTACCCGTGGACCTTCGAGCGGGACGGCCAGACCCTGGCCATGGACGTGGCCGGCACCTTCGTCACCAACGACATCGACGTGCTGTGCGAAGGGGCGGTGGCGGGCCTGGGCGTCGCCTGCGTGCTGGAGACCCAGGCCGCCCCCCATCTGGCGTCCGGGGCGCTGGTCAAGGTGCTTGAGGACTGGCGCCCGGCGCTTCCGCCCAACTATCTTTACTATGCGGGACGACGAAATCCGCCGCCGGCCCTGCGTGTGTTCATCGACGCCATGAAGACGGCCGCGCCGGGTTGAGGCGGTCTCCTGAAGCCTGCGACCTTTTGCCGAAATCAGGGCACGACGATGATCTCTTCGGAGATCATCCGGCCGACCCTGGACATATCGATGAAATTGGCATGATCCGGGTCCACCCGGAGCCGGAAGTTCTCTGACAGATACAGGGCGTTCAGATCCTCCATGGAGTCGAACCAGGCCTCCACCACCGCGTCATAGTCCGGTTCGGCAAAGCCGGGCGCCGGCACGGGATGGGACACCACGAAGCGACGGATGTAGCGCCCGGCTTCGGGGATGGCGAACAGAAGGGGCGCGTGCACGTCGCGGCGGTAGTCCTTGAACGCCTGCAGGCTCATGCCTTGGCGGCGCTTCAGGGTGATGATCATCTTGATCATGGGGTCGTCTCCTCGGTTCGGCCGGCCGGCCTGGCCGGCGCCGAAGCAGGTAGCCGCCGTGCGCTGGACGTTCTATGCGTGGAAATCCGGAAAACCTGCGAGAAAATCCAATCCCATGGACGCCCTGTCCGATGTCCTCTCCCTGATGCGTCCGCGCGCCTTCGTGGTCGGGGGCTTTGATCTCGGCGGGGACTGGTCGATCCGCTTTGACGCCCATGACGGGATCAAGGTCTGGTCAGTGGTGTCGGGGCGCTGCGTCCTCAGGGTGGACGGCGCGGCGCCGGCGCTTCTGGACGCGGGCGACTGTGTCCTGCTGCCGCGCGGCTGCGCCTACACCCTGATGCGAGACCAGCCCTCGGCGCCCATGGCCCTTGGCGATCTGCCGATGACCGCCTGGAGCACAGGGGTGGCCACGGTGAACGGCGGCGGCGAGACCCTGATCCTGGGCGGTCACTTCGATTTCACAGGCGCCCAGGCCGATCTGCTGCTGGGCGCCTTGCCCGCCCTGGTCCGGCTGCGCGATCCCGACGGATCGGCGGGGCTGCGCTGGGCCCTTGAGCGCACAAGGGACGAACTGATCCGTCCGGCGCCCGGCGGGGCCCTGGTGGTGCGCCACCTGGCCCAGCTGATGCTGGTGCAGGTCCTGCGGCTGTATCTGGCGGAAGGGCCGGCCGGCGGGGCCGGCTGGCTGTCGGGTCTGGCGCACCCGCGGATTGCGGCGGCGATCGCCGCGGTCCACGCCGACCCCGGCGCGCCCTGGACCCTGCGGGCCCTGGCGGAGAGGGCAGGCATGTCCCGCTCGGCCTTCGCGGCGGCGTTCACCCGCACCGTGGGGGTCGCCCCCATGGCCTATCTGGCGCGCTGGCGCATGCTGCTGGCGGGGGCGCGCCTGCGGCAGCGCCGGGAGTCCGTCTCGGCCATCGGCCTGTCCCTGGGCTACGGGTCCGAGGCCGCGTTCAGCACGGCGTTCCGGCGTCTGATGGGCTGTTCGCCCGGCCGCTACGCCCGCCGCCCGGCCGAGGATCCGCGCATGACCCTCTGGCGGCCCGCGGTTCATTCTGGCGCTGGATTCACAGAAAGGCCGGCGGGAAACCGCCCAGGACGCTAGTCCCTTGAGGCGCGTGCGTCGAAGGCCCCGGGGCGGAGGCGACCCTCGAGACAGGTCGTGCAAAGGGCGACGAGCTCCCGCCGCACCTCGGCCTTGACCAACCCCGGCGGGTCCTGTTCGCACATCTCGCGCACCGTCCCGAAAATCACCGGCAGAAGGATGGTGCTTATCGCCTCTTCCCCGGTCTTCGTCAGACCGGGCGCTGACTGGAGCATGGACCGGGTCGCGGTCGTCAGCCGGTCACGGAAACCGGCCATGAGCGCGGCGCTGTCGAATGCGACCGCCGATCGGTACACGGCCCTGGCCACGTCATTGCGATCGATCTTGGCGTCCCAGTAGGCGCCGACCAGGGCTTCAACCATGCGGTCCGGGGGGGCGCCGTGGTGGGCCGCGCACACCGCCTCCACCTGGTCGGCCACCCGACCGAGATAGTGGCGGCTCAGGGCGTGCAGCAGCGCGCGCCTGTGCGGGAAGTACTGGTACAGGGTGCCCACCGACACCCCGGCGCGCTCGGCCACCTGGGTGGTGGTGAACTGGCTGGCGTCCCGGGTCAGCAGAACCTGAATCGCGGCCTCGTAAATGGCCTCCACCGTGGCGACGGCCCGGGCCTGGCGCGGCTGTTTGCGGGGCTTGAGGTGTGCCGGTTCGCGGGGCGGCATATGCGAATCCCGAAGATGAAGGATCCCTCATATATTGGGCCTCTGATCATCATCGCCAAAGGGAAAACTGTAATGGCCGTCTCAGACCGGATCGCGCTCGTCACCGGCGCCAACAAGGGCATCGGGTTCCAGATCGCCCGCCAGCTGGCCATGGCCGGCGTATCCGTGATCCTCGGGGCCCGGGACGCGGAGCGCCGCCGCCAGGCGATCGAGGCGCTCGCCGCCGAGGGTCTGCTGGTGGAAGGCGTGGAGATCGACCTGCTGGATGTGGGCTCCATCGCCGCCGCGGCCGAAAAGATCGCCGGCGCCCATGGACGGCTCGATATCCTGGTCAACAACGCGGCCGTGGCGGACGACGCCGACGGCCCGCCCTCGACGGTTCCCGCCGCCGTGGTGCGACGTCTCATGGAGACCAATTTTCTCGGCGCCTTCGAGGTGATCCGGGCCATGCTTCCGCTGCTGCGCAGGTCCCCGGCGGGCCGGATCATCAATCTGAGCAGTCCCCTGGGCTCCATGGCTGTGGCGGCGGATCCCGCCTCGCCGTTCCATGGATACCGCCTGCTGGGCTACTGCGCGTCCAAGGCGGCGGTGAACCTCCTGACCCTGCAGCTGGCCTCTGAACTGCGTGATACGGCGATCACCGTGAATGCGGTGGCGCCCGGGTTCGTCAGGACGGACCTGACCCACGGCGAAGGGCAGATGACGCCGGAGGAGGGGGCGAGGCTGCCGGTTGAGTACGCCCTGCTGGAAGAGGCGATGAGCGGCCGCTTTGTCAGCCCGTTGGGCGATGTGGCGTGGTGAGCCGGTCCAGCCGTCGCTGACCGCTTGGTCTGGACCGCGAGGGGCCGGCCGGCCCGTTCGGATGCAGTCTCCCTTCCGGACTGAAATCAGCAGATCCGGGCAAGTTTTGCGGAAGTCCGCCAATGCGCCTGCTAGGCCGCGCCCCAATGTCTGGTCCCGCCGTCAGGACCTGACCGGCAGCGGTTTTACGGGCGCGGACGTTCCGCGGTCGGAGAGAGGAAAAACAGACATGAGCGAGAGCAAGGACGCCGTGATGCGTTTCTATGCGGCGGCGGCGTCGGGAGACGCCGTGGCGCTGGCTGAAACGGTTCATGAGGACTTTTACGCCGAGGCGCCGCCGATGTTGCCCTGGGGCGGCGTCACAAGGGGGCGCGATGCGGTGATCGCAGGGATCCTGCCCCGGCTGGCCGCCGCCCTGAATCTCGAAACCCTGAAGATCGAGTCCCTCTACGGCGAAGCGGACAGGGTATTCGTGACCATCACCGCAGAGACCGTCGGTGGCGAACCGGTGATGCTGGGCGAGGACTGGACGCTCCGGGCCGGAAAGCCCAGCGCCATCCGGGTCTACTGGTTCGACCCCCGGCCGGTTACAGGGGCCCCGTCGGCCTGACGCACGTCAGGCCGGCGCAGGCGGCCGAACGGCCCCCCCTGGCTCACGCACCGGCGGCCGAGAGGACGGAACGGTCGCGAGGGCGGCCGGTTCGGCCCGCGGCCCTGCGCGTCTCGCGGCGCGGCGGCGATCCGAACATGCGCGCGTACTCGCGGCTGAACTGGGACACGCTCTCATAGCCCACCGCCCCGGCGGCGACCCCGGACGGCGCGCCGTCGCTGACCATCCGCCGGCGCGCTTCCAGCAGGCGCAGGTGATTCTGGTACTGCAGCGGCGACAATGCCCGGGCGGGGTCTGCCTCCAGGGAAGGATCAGGGCCCGCAGCGCCCGGGTCAGGCATGCCGTGGAGGATCGGGCGCCTATTCGGCAGGTTCCGGCATCTCCCCCGGGAGGCTGCAGGGCTAAAGCGGGCAGCCAATCCAGCACACAGGAAATTCCCCTTGCTCTCGACCGTCCAGACCCGGTGGCGCCGCGCCCGGGCCCAGTCTCGACTGCTTATTCCCATCCTTGAGCCGGTCTATGCGTACGGGACGCCCATGGCCTATGCGCTCCTGCGGATCGCCTTCGGCCTGACCATCGTCACGCACGGAATCCCCAAGCTGCTGGGGACCGCCCATGGCTCCATGGCCGATCCCATGGCCGGATCGACCCATCTGATCGGGACGGTGCTCGGCCTGCCGTTCGCGCCGGTTCTCGCCGGGTTCGTGGCCCTGCTGGAGACCTTCGGCGGCCTGGCGGTGGCGCTTGGTCTTGGGACCCGCCTGTTCGCCCCCATGCTGGCGGTGCAGATGGCCGTGATCTGCCTGGCGCTTGGGCCCACCTATCCCTGGATCGACCGGGGCATCGAATACCCGCTGATCCTGGGCTTCCTCGCCCTGCTGATTTCAATGCATGGCGGCGGGCCCTGGTCGGTTGACCGGATGATCGGCCGTGAGCTCTGAAGCGACGATGGCAGGGCGTCGAGGACGAAGCCGGCTACCGCTTCGGCGAGGCCGGCCTCTTTTTCGAACCTCTGGCAGGGCTGCGCTGGCTGCAGTCCTCCACGGACGATCTGGTCAACGGGGTCCAGAGGCTGACCTTCGAGCACGGGGACGACGTGGCGGCCCGCGTCGGCCTTCGGGTCGGCGGCTCAAGGTCGATGTCGGGCGGCGCGCGGCTGACCTTCTACGGCGGCCCGTCCCTCCTTCAAAGCTTCGGCGATGACTACGGGCTGCGTCTGACGAGCGGCGAGAGCGCCTGGCTTCAAGCCGAGCGGGTGGAGACCCGGGGCGAGGGCGTCTTCGGGGTCTCCTATCTCGCCGCGTCCGGCCTGGAGACCTTCGCCGAAGGGCAGCGCGATATGGGTTCCGACTATGACACCGTGTCGGCGATGATCGGCATGCGTTTCCGCTTCTAGGAGAATGGAGCCGGATCGGTACGCCGGTTCGGCTCCGCTGCGCGTGCGCGCCTCCGGGGTTGCGCACTGCCGGCGCCTGCCGGGCAGAAATTCCTTGAGATGATCGAGAACGCGTACGAGATGATCACGTACGGTATCAATCTGGTTGACATTGGAGCCATTATGGCCCAGGTTCCAGAAAAGGTTTCAGGACAGGGACATGGCCAAGCATCGCCCGACAGGGTCGTCAAAGACCGAGCGCCGTTTCCAGGGCGCGGCGCGGGACGGAGGCGATGAGGCCCTAAGGCCCCGGCGGCTGGTGCGCTATCCGAATACGTCGAACGCCCTGCGCGCCCTGCTCGACGACGCTTCGGCGGACAGGATGACCGTCACCCTGACACCCCGCTCCGGAGTCAGGCTTGTCCGCGGTTCGCCTGCCGGGACCAGCTCCTCGCCGCCGCAACACTCACGGCCTTCGGCGGAGGCCATGCGGATGATCCTTGGCACGCTTCCGGCTGCAGGGAGCCGGCCGGCGGGCCAGTCGAAGCCGGGCGCTCCTTTTCTGCCGCGGCTCGAACCGGTCCAGATCACCGATGGCGACGCCCTCGGCCGCATGGTGCGCATCCGGCGCCAGATGCTCGGTCTCAGCCAGCAGGCGTTGGCGCAGCGCGCGGGTGTCGGACGGCGCTTTGTCGGGGAGCTGGAAGCCGGCAAGCCCACGATCGAGTTGCGCAAGGCCATGCTGGCATGCCGCGCCCTGGGCCTTGGACTGACCCTAACGGTGTCCGATGAGTGATAACGTTCTGGCCGTCTGGATGGACGGACACGCTGTTCCGGCGGGGCGGCTGGCCCGATCGGCTCATGGCGACACCGCCTTCATCTATGACGCGGACTACGCGGCTTCGGGCGGCCTTCCCCTGTCGCTATCGCTGCCCATCGAAGGCGAGGCCTTCGGCGACGTGGAGACCCGGGCCTTTTTCGCGAACCTGCTCCCGGAAAATGCTCAGCTCCAGCGCCTGATGGAACGGGAGTCCCTGACCCGCGACGATTTCGTGGGCCTCCTCCGGCATCTGGGCGCCGACTGCGCGGGGAGCATTTCCTGCCTTCCCCTCGATGCTCCTCCGGTCAAGGTTCCGGGCGTCCTGGCCAGGGATTACGAGGCGCTGGACGACAGGGATCTTCTGAAGATTGTGCGGAGCCTGCGCGATGAGCGCCGCCTTCCCGCAGAGGTCACCGATGCGTCACCGGTCGCGGGCGTCCAGAGCAAGATCGCGGTCACCCTCCTGCCTGACGGCGCCTTCGCCCTCCCGCGACGAGGGTCGCGTGCGCCGACGACCCATATCCTCAAGGTTCCGGCGCGGCGCGACATGCGCGACGCGCGCAACGAGGAAGCGGCGGCCATTCTCTCTGTCGCGGCCGGCCTGGAAGCCACGGTGCCCACCGCGATCCGGATCGGCGACGTGGAGGCTCTGCTGATCGAGCGCTTCGATCGCAGGGCGGGCGACGGCGTCGTGACCCGCTTGCACCAGGAGGATTTCGCCCAGGCGCTGGGTCTACCCTCGGAGCTGAAATATCAGCGTCGGGGGCAGCCGGGACGCTGGTTTGATGTGGCGGCCGCCGTCAGCGTCCTTGACCGGACCCGTGACCCTGACGCTGCGCGTCTGGCCTTTCTGAAGGCGACGGTCTTCAACCTGTGCATCGGCAACACCGACAACCATGCCAAGAACCACGCCGTCCTGTACGACGGGCCCGGGGCGCCGCGCCTGGCGCCGCTCTACGACATGCTGCCGATCCGGTTGAGCCGGCACTACACACATGAACTGGCGTTCCGGATCGGAGAGGCCAGGCATTTCGACGCCCTTTCCGGAGAGGATCTCAGGATCTTCCTGGGGGCCATGGGCGTCGCAGACCCGCACCTGGACCAGTTCATCCTGGAAGAAATTGCGCCCATGATCGAGGCGCTGGAAAGAGCGTCTTCGCGGTTGAAGTCTTCCGGCCTGAAGCCTTTCAACGACCTGCTCGGCAGGGAGCTGGAGCAGCTGGTCGATCTGTTCGGCCTGGACCTGGCGATCGAGCCTCGGGATTACTATCCAGACGAAGGAACGTGACGCGGGCCCATGCCGGGCGCCAACCGGCGGGCCTCAGATGTGGCGCCTGTCCGATCGGGGCCATGGTTTCCCAAGGCGCTCTCTCCTTGCGCCTGGCGGACCACGGGGTTCGTCACGGCTGGGTCTCGGCGCCCGGAATTTTCGGTCGCCTGGCGCGGGCCGCCGGTCGTTGCGGCGGGCGTTGTCCAGCGCTCGGGAATCCCGATAGAGCTTGAGCCCACACCTGAATGCGGAGGGAAGACCATGAACACCAGCGACCTGATCGATCACGCGGCGGCGCAGAGCGGCCTGACCAAGGCCCAGGCCAAGACCATCGTGGACGGCGTGCTGAGCCAGATCGCCGGCGCCGCGGCCCGGGGGGAAGAGGTCAATCTGCCCGGCTTCGGCAAGTTCAAGGTCCAGGACCGCCCCGCGCGCCAGGGCCGGAATCCTTCGACGGGCGAGACGATCCAGATCGCCGCCACCAGAAAGGTGACCTTCCAGCCCGCCAAGGCGCTCAAGGACGCGGTTGCAGGCTAAGGGCGGATGTTTGCAGGTTCGCAAGCGCCAGACCGGCGTCGGGCGGGGCTGCAGGATGACGCGGCGCGGATCGGCTGATCCGGCGCGCTGGAGAGGAGGAAGGGCGAAGGCGGGCGCTCCGATCGGGAGCGCAGGGAGAGCCCGCCATGTTGTCGTCCCCTCAAGCCCGCCCATGCGGCGAGGCGCCTCGAAGCGCTGAACCCCTTGCGACGCCGGAACTCGCGACACTGGGCGACCGCGATCTGCTTGCGATCATGCTGTCCTGGGTGAGGGCGGAACAGCCCGACGCCCTGGCGACGGATCTTCTGGAGCGGTTCGGAAGCCTGGCCCAGGTCCTGGTCGCCGCGCCCGACGAAATTCTGGCTGTCAACGGCGCCGGCGTCCAGGTGGTGGTTCTGGCCCGGTGCGCCCGGGAGGCCGGGATGCGGCTGTGCCGGGATCAGATCGACCGGCGGCCGGTGATCTCGTCCTGGAGCCAGCTGGTCGACTATGTGCGCGCCTGCATCGCCCATCTTCCGAGGGAACAGTTCCGGGCGCTGTACCTGGATCGCCGCAACATCCTGCTGCGCGAGGAACTGGTGGCCGAGGGGACGGTGGATCATGCGCCGGTTTACCCCCGCGAGGTGATCCGGCGGGCCCTGGAGTTGTCCGCCTCCGCCGTGATCCTGGTGCACAACCACCCGTCCGGGGACCCGACCCCGTCGGCCGCCGATATCGAGATGACGCGCCGGGTGGTCGACGCCGCCCGGGTGTTCGGCCTGCAGGTCCACGATCATCTGGTGGTGGGACGGGAGGGCACGGCCAGTTTCAGGGCCCTGGGCCTGATCTGAGCCCGCCATGTCCCTCAAACCCATCGTGGCTGCCCTGGGCGGCGACCTGTACGCCGGCGGCCTGCGCGCCAATGTGCCCGCGCCCGGCCACAGCGCCGCGGACCGCTCGATCTCCCTGTTGGCCTGCGACGGGCGCCTGGTGATCCACGGTTTCGGCGGGGCGGACTGGCGCGAGGCCCGTGACGCCCTGCGCCGGGGCGGCTTCATCGACGGGCGCGGGCGGTTCCTGCCGGCCGGCGGCGCCCCCTGGCCGGCGAGTCCCGGGCCGGACAGGCGCGCACGGGTCGAGACGGCGGAGCATGTCTGGCGGGACGCGCGCCCGGTCGCGCCCGGAACCGCCGCGGCGCGCTATCTGGCCCGGCGCGGCGTCCCGTCCCTGAACATCCCGAACCTTGGCCACAGCACGGCGACGCCGGTGTCGGTTTACAGGGCGGCCGGCCCCCGCCGCCCGGCCCTCATCGCGCGCATCAGCGACGCAAACGACCGCCTGACCGGGGTGGAGATCACCTATCTGGATCAGAGCGGCCGGCGCGCATCGGACCTGGCCCTTTTCCGCAAGACCATCGGCCGCAGGCCCCCGGGCGCGGCGATCCGGCTGGCCGCCGCCGCGCCGCGGATGCTGGTGGGCGAGGGCGTCTTCACCACCCTGTCGGCCATGCGCCGGTTCGGCCTGCCGGGCTGGGCCCTGATGTCGGCGAGCAGCCTGGCGAACTGGACCGCGCCGCCGGGCGTCTCAGAGATTCTCATCGCCGCGGATCGCGGCGAAGCCGGAGAGGCTGCGGCGAGGCGGCTGGCGGCGCGGCTGCGTTCAGCCGGCCTCAGGGCGCAGGTGCGATGGCCCGCCGCGCCCTGGGGCGACTGGAACGAGGCGGCGCTCGCCGCGGCGCAGGGAAAGGAGAAGTAAGGGCGGGCAGGGGCGCCGGAGCGGCCGGGATCGGCCCGGACGCCCGGCGGGAGACAGAACCCATGACCGATCATGCATCCGTCATCACCCCCGCGCCCGGTGACAACGCCGGGCCCGCCGTGATCGTCGAGCGGGACGAACGCACCATCCGCCTCGGCGACCTGGGGGTGGCGCGCGAGAACCTGCGGCACGGCCAGCCGCCCGACGATGACATTCCCACCCTCGCCGCCACCCTGAAGGCGGCGGGGCAGCTGCAACCGTTGACGGTCCGGCCGGGCCGGGGTCGGAAGGAGCCGCCATGGGTCGCCCTGGACGGCCGCCGCCGCCGGATGGCCCTGGACCTGCTGCTGGAGGCCGGAGAGATCGATGCGGACTATCCGGTCCGGGTCTATGTGGAGACCGACCCGGCCCGCCAGGCGGCGGCGGTCCTTCTGACCAACACCGCCGTGCCGGTCCATGTGGCGGACGTCATCGCCGCCATCGGCCGCATGCTGAAATCCAGGCTCACCGTGGCGGCCATCGCCAGGGCCCTGGGATACGCAGAGATCGAGATCCGGCGGCTCGCCGCCCTGTCCGGCCTGCCGCCCGAGGCGCTCGCCGCGCTCAGGGCCGGCCGCCTGACCCTGAAACAGGTCCGGCTCCTGGCCCGGCTCGCGGACAGGGCCGAACAGTCGGCGCTCGCCCAGGCGGCCCTTGACGGTCACGGCTTCGCCGAATGGCGCATCATCGAGCGCCTCGGCGAGACCCGGGTCACCACCCGCGACCGCCGCTGTGGTCTTGTGGATCCGGAGGCCTACGGCGCTGCCGGAGGCCGGGCCGAGGCCGATCTGTTCGGCGAACTGGCGCCCGTGCTGCTGGATCCCGACATCCTGACTGAACTCTGGCTCGCCCGGGCCCGGGGGATCGCCGCGGTGTTCGAGGCGGAGGGGATCGCCGTCCACGTCACCGCCGGGCCAGAGCCGGATCTTCCGGAGGATCTGGAAGCGCTCGGCTATGTCTACGGCGGCCAGTTGCCGAGCGAGGACATGGCCCGCTACCGGGCCCAGCGAGACGTGTTCACCGAGCGGGCCGAGGCGGCCCGGCTGGCGCTGCAGACCCAGGGGGCCGACGTGGCGGATCTGGCGATCGTCGACATGATCCGTGCGCGCCTGGCGGCCGACCAGACCGGGTGCGGCGGCCGGGCGGTGACCACCATGGTGCTGCGACCGTCTGCGGAGGCCGGGGTTGAGGTCTGCTGCTATGCGCCAGAAGAGCCCGACACCGACATCGGGCCGGAGACCGAGGCGGAGGCCCCGCCGATCGAGCCGGCCTGGGCGCCGCCTGTGGTGGAGACGCCCGAGCCGGACACCGAGGGCGTCAACCACGCCCTGCACGCGGTGCGGACCGAGGTGGCGACCCGGGGCCTGATCCGCGCCGTCGCCGACGATCCGGCAGTCGCCCTGAGCGTGCTGCTCGCCCGACTCTTCACGGTCCTGGTCCTGGGCTTGCGGACCGCCCGGTCGGAGTCCGCCCTGGCCGTCGTCGCCGCCGAATTCGATCCGGCGGGCGGTCGGGTGATCCCGTCCCTGGACGGCGTGGTGCGCGAGCGCCTGGATGAGCGCCGCGCGGCCTTCCAGGCCTCGGGCGACACGGTCATGGCCTGGATCCATGGCCTGGAGCAGGAGGACAAGATGGGACTGCTGGCCGAACTGACGGCCGTCAGCCTGGATGTGCGCGAGACGCGCACCACCCAGCTCCGGACCGGCGCCCGGGCCGAGGCGGCGGAAGCGGCCGCCCTCTGCGATGCGGACATCACCCGCCACTGGACCCCCGACGCGCCCTTCCTCCACGCCCATTCCAAAGGGTTGCTGATCGGCATGCTTGAGGCGATGGGGGCGGACGCGAGACCGGCCGGATCCCTGCGCAAGACCGAACTGGTCGACTGGGTGGCCGAACAGGCCGCGTCCCGCGTCTGGGCCCCCGCGGTCCTGTCCTGGCGGGCGTCGCCAGGGGACGCGTGCGCAGGGGAACCGGAGGCCGCCGCCGGGTCGGATGAGCCGGATGACGGCGAGGGCGCCTATACGGTGACCCCCGCGGGCGAGGCGGCCCTTGGAGCCTGCGCGGCCTGAGCCCGTCCGCGCCGCCTGACACGCCGCTCCGGCCCGTCCGGGGCGGCGTCGTCGTGCGCGCGGCGCTGGACCTAGGCCGCCGCCTCGGAGTGCGCCTCCAGCAGGGCCAGGGCGCTGGCCTCGTCATAGACCACCTGCGGCTGCTGCGGCGGCGACACCAGATAGTACATGGTCACCGGAAAGGGATCTTCCCGATCCCGCTTCCACACTGCGGCCGTAGGCCCGGCCTGGACCAGGGTCCAGCGGCCAGGGTCGTTGGGGTGATCGGGTGCGCGCGCCATAACCGACAGGATAGCAGGGTTGGGTGCCGGTCGAAGGGGCGCGGGCCAGGTTTCTGTGGATGAGCGCGCCGGCTCTGGCCGGTCGGCCCGGAGGGCCCGTCCGGGGAGGGAGAAGGCAGGAATGGTCCGGGTGAGGCCGGACGCGGGAGATCGGCTCCCCTGGGCCTCGGAACCACAGGAGACTGTCATGCAGACCATGGTGTTCACCGGGCGGCTCGCCGCCGACCCCCAGATCAGCGAGGACTTCACCAAGGCGGTGTTCCGGCTGCTCGAAAAGCGCGGCGTCGACAGGGCCGGCAAGGACCGGCTCGTCGGCGTCAACTGCGTCAGCTGGTCGAAAGGCCTCAACGAGAAGGTCATCGCCCGCGGGCTGGCGCAAGGCTGTGAAGCCGTCGTCGTCGGCGCCTTCATCGACACCGCCTACGCCACCAGGGACGGGGTGGAGCGCACCGCCAAGGAGCTGGTGGTCAACCGGCTCACGGTCCTGGACTGGGCCGAAAACCGCGAGGCCGGCGACGCGACCGACCGCGCCGCCGCCTGAAGCCCGAACCTGTTTCAATCCAAGGAGACTGACCATGCAGACCCTCACCCTCGAAGGCTATCTGGCCGCCGACCCCTCCATCCTCTCGGCCCAGGGCTCCGGCAGGAAGCGCGCACGGTTTCGCGTGCTCGAGACCACCCGCTTCCGTCGCGCCGATGGAACGCCGGGGGAACGGACCACCGGCTTCAACTGTCTGTGCTTCAACGAGACGACAGCCGAGAAATACATCGAGCCCTTCGCCCGCAAGGGCAGCCGGGTGGTGGTCCAGGGCCATGTGGAGAACGACAGCTGGACCGGCAAGGACGGGACCGAGCACTACGACCTGCAGCTGATCGTCAGCGACATCCGGCTGAAGAACCGGCGCGACCGCGGGGAGGGGGACGTCCCTTCCGCCGACCGGGCAGTCCAGGAGGCCGCCAGCGGCTATGACCTGAATGACGACATTCCGTTCTGAGGGCGGGTGTGAAGTCCGGCGGCCCGGCGTGCGAGCGTCGGGCCGCTTTTTTCTGGCGGCCGCGGAAAAGACGAAGGGAGGGCGGGAACGGGCGAGCCGATCGGGCTCGTGCAACCTGGAGATCCGCCCATGTCCGGCTGGACTGAAGACCGCGTCGATCGCCTGAAGGCCCTCTGGCGCGAGGACCGTACCGCCGCCGCAATCGCCCGCGAACTGGGGCCCGGCGTCAGCCGCTGCGCCGTGCTGGGCAAGGTCCACAGGCTTGGCCTGTCGGCGCTGAGATCCGCGCCGCCAGGCGCGCCAGGACGCGCCGGGGGCAGCCCTGGCCCGCGTCCAGCGCGGCGACGGCCGGCCATGAAGACGGCGCCGCCCCCCGACACCGCTGTCCGGCCGGCCCTGCCGTCTGTCGGCGCCCGGACTGTCCTGACCGTACGCCGGGGGGAGTGCCGCTGGCCCATAGGTGAGCCGCGGCATCGCGGGTTCAGCCTCTGCGGCGCCGCTGCGTGCCGGGGCGCCTATTGCGCTGTCCATGCCTCAGTCGCCTATCGCGGTGCGCCGGTCAGCGCCGAAAGCCTGATCCGACGGGCTCGAACCTGAGAGTGCGGGGCCACGACGGGAGCGGCGACCTGAACGGGTCTCCGATTTCGTATGCTCGCAGGCCGCCGGCGGAGGCCACGCCCGATACGGTCGGGAACTGTCCATCAGGCCGCTTGAACGCAAGGCCGCCCTCCCGGAACAGTCCGCAGGGGTGGAATGCGAACACGGGGCGCCATAACCTGCGGCCCCGGCAGCGAGTATCCGGTGGGTTCGGGGATGGAGCGATGCTTGTTCTTGCTCTGGCTTGGTTTGCTCTGCCCGGGTCATTCCAGGCCGCTCCCACCATTGCGTCGCTAGAGGGCTTCCCGCCCCAGGTGGTCGGTGAGCTCGTCCTGTCGGGACGGGAGCACCGCGCTATTGAGGCGGTGAAGTTTCCAACGTTCGCCGGTCCCCCGACACCCGGTGTTGTGGCTGTGGATCTTGTTGAGCAGGCAGCGTCGCAATCGGGCGGCTGTGTTCGCCGGCGCTGGAGGGCGGCTTTTCGGCTCCCGGCCCTAGACAGCCCGGAGGGTGCAGCAGTCTTCGACCGCGCCTATCCGATAACGGAAGTGGCGCTGCCGTCTGACCCCGGATGTGCAGAAGGCGAATTCGTTCACGTGAACCCCGGCCTTGCGGTTGAGGAGGCGCTACGCGCATTGGATCACCTCGCCGACGTCCGCAGCGGGAATGCCGAGGTTCACTTCTCTTGCACCGACAGCACCGGCTCAAACCTGTGTCAGAGTGACCAGAGGATCATGCAGGAACTGGCGAGCCTTCCTGCATGGGCGGTCACCACAGGAGACTCAACGGTTGAGGTGTGGCTTGGAGACAGGGGCCAGGCCGTCACAAGGGTCATTTTCTCAAACCCGTCCTCTGTTGAAGTCACAGTGGAACGCCGGATACCGGCGCCGTTCTGAAACCAGGACAGGTTCACACCGGGTCGTGCGGCCACAGCTGGCGGCTCCTGAACAACCGGATTCTGGGGCAGGACGCTCTCGCAACATCGTTTCAGGCCTGCCGTTGCTACTGCGGCCCAGTCAGTCGAATTTCGAACAGGGCAGGCCAGTTCTTGCCCGTGACGAACAGGCGACGACCTTCCTCATCCCAGGCGATGCCGTTCAGCACTGCGTCGGCAGGATCCAGACCGCGCCGGTCCGGCATGAGGTCAGTCAGATCGATGACGCCGGTGACCGCGCCGGTGGCCGGGTTGATGCGGAGGATGAAGTCCGTCTGCCAGACATTGGCGAAAATCTCCCCTTCGATCCATTCCAGCTCGTTGATCCGGCTGATGGGGCGGTTGTTGAGGGTGACGGTGACGCGACCGGTTTCGGCGAATGTGACGGGATCGAGGAACCGCAGGGTGGGCGTGCCGTCCGAGAGGATCAAGCGTGATCCGTCGTCAGTCAGTCCCCAACCCTCGCCGGGGTAGGTATGTTCGCCCAGCGGGGCGAGGTCGACCGCGTCCCAAACGAAGGCCTTGCCGCTCGTCCAGGTCAGGCTGATGACGCGGCCGTCGATCTCGGTCAGTCCTTCGCCGAAATAGGCGAGGTCCAGCTCGCGTCTCTGCAGCACCACGCCGTCCTCGAGCCGGACTCGACGGATTGTCGAAGGATATCGGCCGGTGCTCTCCAGAAGTTCGCCGTCACGCCAGGTCAGGCCTTGGGTGAAGGCCTCCGGGTCGTGCGGGTAATTCCCGACGACCTCGAAGCCATAGACCGAAGCCTGGACCGCCCCGGCCGGGTCCGGCGTGGCCTGGTACGCCGCAGCGCTCCCGTTGGCGCCACTGAGTGTAAGGAGCACCAAGGACAGCAGAACGGCTACGGGTCGGTTCATGAGCTCTATCCGGCAACCAGAGAGAATGTCCACCCAGGATGGATGCGGGAACCGGGCTTTATCGCCATGCAGGCTTTCGGCGCTGTCAGGCCGCCCGGGCTGCCTGGGTCAAACCCGCCACGACGGCGGCTGAGGGCAGCGTTACGCTGCCTCCATCTCCCGCCTCGCGGCCTGAACGAGGAAGCCCGATCGAGTGAAGCCGTGACCTTCCGCATAGGCGTCGATCTCCCGCAGGGCGTCTTCCGGGACGGTGATGTTGATCCGAACAGCACGCGCCTTTGTCGGGGCGCTGACAAGGATGGCCACGCCTTCCCGGTTTTCAGGGTCGGCCATGACCGTCTCCAGAGAGGCAGGTTCGGGGATGGGCTCCCCATCCTCGGCCATACCCTCCAGATGCAGGGCCAGGGCCTCCTCCGCAAAGGCGCGAGCCTCGTCAAGGGTGGCGCCGGCCGTCACCAGGCCTGGCAGATCGGGAAAGTGGACGCCGTAGTCGCTCTCGGCGTCCTTGTGGATCAGGGCGATATACTGGGCCATCTGTCTACCTCAACTTGACGCCGGACTGCTTTTCCATCGAGCGCAGCGTGGCGGGCGGATAATCACGCTTCGGATGCACCACAGTGACCCGGCCCGGCTTTGTCGGGTGACGGAACTGCCTGTGCGATCCCTTCTGGGCGACCTCGAACCATCCATCCGCTTGCAGGGCCCTGATGACGTCGCGGCTGTTCATGAACACACTTGTACACACTATTTTGTTCATGGGTCAAGTGGACGAGTATGGATAAGTACACACGATGGATGGCCTTGGCGATCCACCGGCCGCCGCCGCCTCAGCCTCAGCCTCACATTACCCTTCCAGCGCGTCACTCCCGGGGCAGGGGCGCTCACCGCGGCGGCGAGTACGTTCCGTCCTCGCGTCACAGGCCGGTGACGCGGCTGACGCCGCCTCGGCGCGCCGGCGCCGAACGGAGTCGTCGTCGCGAAGGGCGACGACGACCTGCCCCCACACAACGCCCTCCGATCCTGTCACGGCGCCCCGGAAGTCAACGGCTTCGCCGTTCCCCTGCGCGCAGGGCCAAGAGCCCTGCGCTCCGGTGACTGCCGGGGACCCCGCCGTGGCCAGGAGCGGGGTCGTTGCGCATGGGGCGCTCGGCAGTCTCAAGGAATGATCCAATGACCGGTTTCAACACACCTTTCACCGCCGCCTCGAAGACCGACTCCGCCTTTGACGATCTGGCGGCCGCCCTGGGGGACCCGCGTCCGCATCCCACCGAGGAGGCTTTGGTCCAGCTGGGCCATGCACTCATGAGCGAACTTCTGGACGTGATCTCCGGCACCGCGCTCGAGGACCATCAGACGATCCTGGGCGAAGCCCTCATCGGCGCCTTCCACTCCGCCGCCGGGCGGATCGAACGGGATGCGGACCGGGCGCGGGACGCCATGCGCGCTCTCGACCGGGACTTCGACGGTTCGGAAGCCGCCGACAGCGAACTTCAGGATGCCACCGCCCGGGCCCGGGCCGGGGACGTGGCCACACAGGCCTGCGAGCTTGTCCGCGACGCGGCCTCCCGGACCTGGACGGTGGCGACCGGGGAGGTCTGGACCGCCTGGCGGGGCGGCCGGCGGGGCACGCACCTGACCGCCGCCCAGCTGGAGGCCAAACAGGCCATCCGCGCGATCCGGAACCGGCGGGCGGGCGAGGCGGATCCCGGCGGACCGGTGGTCGCCTTCAGGGGCGCGCCCTCGGCCGACAGCGCCGACGACGCCGGGCGGATATTCGACGCCCTGAACTGGGCGCGGCAGGCGTGGCCCGACATGGCCCTGGCGACGACCGGGGCGAAGGGCTCGGAGAAGCTGGCGATCAGATGGGCCCAGCAGAAGGGGGTGAAGCTGGTGCTGGCCCGGGCCGACTTCAACGCCCACGGCAAGGCCGCCCCGTTCCGGGCCAATGACGACCTCATCGCCCTGGAGCCGGTCTGCTGCCTCACCCTGGTCAAGTCCCTCGACCGGCGCTGCGGAGAAGAGGGGCGGCCCTTCGGACCGGCGCTGAACTTCGGACAGAAGGCCCTGGAGAACGGCCTGCGGCACCTGCCCATCAGGGCGCGCGCGGCCTGACAGGATTGCGACCGCATCACTGACCCGCTCGGCTTCGGCCGGGCGGGTTTTTCTGTCGTCCCGACCAGCCGCTCCCCGGACAGGTCGGCTAGCGGGGCGGACGCCGGGGCGGGGTTCAGCTTTGCGCGCCTTTGCACGGCTTTGATCAGATTTGACGGCCATGTCCGGGAATCCGCCAATTCCGGGGGAGGGCAAGATAAAAGGGTGTTTTTGGCGTGGTCTGGTTTCTGTATTCTTTCAGAAGGTTGGTCGGAGTTTCTGGCCTCGTCAATGAGTTGAAGTGAGTTGTGGCCCGAAGGGGCCGGACCCTGGAAGGAGCCATCGCTGTGCTGGTGCGTGACGCGATGCAGGTGCGCCTGTCGGACGCCGACGGACGCGACGGGGCGCCGGGGTGGCTGCCCCGGCGTCTGAAGATGGATCCCTCGCCGGTCCGCACGGGCATGATGAAACGCCTGGCCGCCTCACGCCTCTTCGCCCTGGGCGACCGGTCCGGCGTGCTGCGGGCGGCCCGGAACCGCTCGGGCCGTCCGTTCCGGCTGGATGTGCGTCAGAGGGTCATCGTCAAGGCCCTGGTCTGCCGTCACCTTGGCCGGGGCGCCGAACGCGCCGGGGCCCTGACGGCCCATGTGGCCTATCTCGGTCGCGAGGGCGCGGGGCAAGGGGGCGGCCGGGCCGCGTTCTTTGAGCGCGACGCTGACAGTGTGGATCCCAAAGCCTTTACAGCTGACTGGCCGGAGGACCGCCACCACTTCCGCTTCATCATCTCGCCGGAACACGGAGACCGCCTCGCTGACCTCAGGGGCTATGTGCGCGAGGTCATGGCTCGGGTGTCCGGTGATCTGGGCGAGCCAGCCCTGAGCTGGATCGCGGTGTGTCACCACGACACCGACCAGCCCCACGCCCATGTGCTGGTGCGCGGACGCCGCGGCGACGGGCGCGATCTGGTGATCCCGCGGGACTACATGGGTTACGGATTCCGGGCGCGGGCCCAGGAGGCGGCCCAGGCCCGGCTGGGAGACCTGTCGCGCGTCGAGGCGGAGCGGCGCATCTGGAAGGAAACCATGGCCGACCGCTTCACCGCCTTTGACCGACGACTGCTGGCGGCGGCGGACTCTTCGGGGCTGGTGGCGGACGGGGTGGGCGGCACAGACGCCTGGGCGGCGCTGACCCGGGGTCGGCTGCGTCATCTGGAGGGCCTGGGCCTGGCGGTGAGGAGCGGTCGCCGCTACCGGCTTGCCGGGGACATGGAGCAGAAGCTGCGGACGCTTCAGATGCGGCGCGACATCATCCGGACCCTCAACCAGCGCCGCCTCGAAGGGGCCAGGGACGTGCGCACCCTCGGCGCCGCGAAGGTCAGGGGCGAGGTGGTGCGGACCGGCTTCCACGACGAGTCGGGCGCGGCGCCGTTCGTGATCGTGAGGGACGCGCACGGCATCGAGCATTACGGACGCCTGCGGGCGGGGGCCGCGACGGTTCGGTCCGGCCAGACCGTGGTGTTGGCGCCGACAGCGAACGGCATGGCGCAGGTGATGCGCGGACGCGGCGCCGACCTGTCCCGGTGACCGTGCAGCCGGTCCCCGGCCCAGGTCGGCAGGGCCGCCGTATTCACTGCCCGATGCCGAGCCTTCGGCGCCTGTTGCGCAGGTTCAGGCAGATAATCGCGGTTATCAGGCATTGGAGCGCGGGCGGACGTCGCTAGCGTCCACCCCATGACCGAGGCCGCCGACCAGATCACCGCTGAAATCGGCTGGGTGGGCGACCAGACGAGGGCGCTGGCCCAGCGCTACGAGGGCGTCTTCGCCTCGCTGCGCGAGGCGCTGCGATCGGAGCTCGCGGCCTGCGACTCGCTGGCGGACGGGGCGCTAGCGGCCATGGGACTGGCGGACGCGGCCGCCGACGCCTTCCAGACGTCCCTGCCGAACCAGCCCGCACGCGACTGCCGGGCGGGATGCGACGCCTGCTGCCACCTTCCGGTCATGGTCCCGCCCGGCGTGGCCGAGGCCATCGCCGGCCATCTGGTCCGGATTCTGGCGCCTGACGCCCTGGAAAGCCTGAAGGTCGAGCTTGAGCGGGCGGCTGGCGACGGGGAGGGTCCCATGTCGGTCCCTCGAAGGCGACGCTGTGTGTTCCTGACCGAGGAGGGGCGCTGTTCCATCTATGCGGTGCGCCCGCCGACCTGCCGGGCCTTCACATCAGCCTCGGCGGCAGCCTGCCGGACCATGGTCCATGATCCCGGCGGCGGCGTCGCCGCCATCCCCCAGAACCCCTCCCACTATCGCCTCTATGTGGAAGTCACCGCGGCCCTTGAGCAGGCCGCCCGCGCCCGGGGCCTTTCCGATCGACAGACCGGTCTGGCGGCGGGGGTTCTCGCCGCCCTCGGGGCGGCCTGATCACCCCGCCGCCATCTGAACGGCGCTATGGCAGTGCAGGATCGGGCAAAAACGCCATTGGTTTGGGTATTCGCTTTCCGGCGCGCGGCGTCAGGATGGATGCAGGTTTTTCTCCCGCTCACGCGGATGCTGAAAGGTGCAGACAATGGCGAAATGGACAATACGGGACATGCCCGACCAGACCGGGCGCTCGGCCCTTGTGACCGGGGTCGGCGGCCTGGGCTTCGAGGACGCCCTGGCGCTGGCGGGCGCCGGGGCGGAGGTGCTGATGGCGGGTCGCAATCCGGAGAAAGGCGCGCAGGCCGTCGCAAGGGTGCGTCAGGCGGTTCCCGGGGCGAAGGTGACCTTCGTGCAGGTGGATCTGGCCAGTCTGGACTCCGTGGCGGCCCTGGGGGAGCGGCTGCGCGCCGAGCGAAATCACCTGGACATCCTGATCAACAACGCCGGGGTCATGACGCCGCCGGTCCGGCAGGAGACGGCCGACGGCTTCGAACTGCAGCTGGGCACAAATCACCTGGGGCATTTTGCGTTGACCGGGCATTTGATGCCGCTTCTTCGCGCCGCCGGAGACGCCCGGGTGGTGACCCTGTCCAGCATCGCGGCGCAGTCGGGGGCGATCAATTTCGACGACCTGAACGCGGAGCGAAGCTACGCCCCCATGCCCGTCTACGGGCAGTCCAAGCTGGCCTGCCTGTTGTTCGCCTTTGAGCTGCAGCGGCGCAGCGCGGCCGCCGGATGGGACGTGATCAGCCTGGGGGCCCATCCGGGCGTCTCACGCACCGACCTGCTGCTCAATGCGCCGGGCAGGAACAGCATGTCGGCGCGGATTCGCAGCCTGGCGCCCTTCCTGTTCCAGCCGGCGGACCGCGGCGCCCTGCCCACCCTTTATGCGGCCACGTCGCCCGACGTGGAGCCGGGCGGCTACTACGGTCCTGACGGGTTCCAGGGCGTTCGCGGCTATCCGACCCGGGCGAAGGTACCCGCCCGGGCCATGGACGAAGGCGTCGCCCGCCGTCTCTGGGAAGTGTCAGAGGCGTTGACCGGGGTCCGGTACGGCTGACGGGCGGCACGACTCCGGTCGCCGTCACGGCCGGCCGGAGCCTGTTCGCCAGGGGGGCTAGGTCGGGCCGCCCACCAGGCCGCTGACGGCGCGCGGGCCCCAGGCGCCGCGGGTGAACAGGAAGGTGGCCAGGATGATGAAGGCGGAGGCCGCGAACAGGACCATCGCGGCCCCGGACCCGACGACGGCGCCGGTTTCCGTCCTGCGCGCCCGGATGAACATCTCCGCGACGATCAGGTTGGGCACATAGAAGAAGAACATCATGACGGCGTCGAACCAGCCGCTGAAGCCGGCGCCCATGCCGATGCCGCCGGTGGTCACCGACCAGGCGGCGTACTCCATGCGGTAGAGCCATGAGCCCACGGTCAGGGCGAAGAGCCGGATGGCCCAGGCCCGGTGCCGGTCATACCGGCCGGAGCGGGCGTTGGTGTACGCCAGGACCGCGCACAGGATCATCAGCACGCCGTACAGGCCGAAGCCCACATCCATGAGGGTTCCGCCGACGGTTCCCGAGCCGGCGATGAAGGCCAGGCCGCCGACGCCCGCCAGACCCGCCGAAACCACATAGACCCGGCCGAGCCAGCGGTGCAGGACCGGGACCCGGCGGCGCACGGCGCCGAACAGCTGGATCGGCCCCAGAAGCAGAAGGACGCCGCCGGCGAGGAAGTGGGCGCCGATGGCCGCGGTGGCCAGGGGCGCGGCGGCGTCGTGCAGGCCGGGCAGGGACTCGTTCCAGCGCTCGGCCATGCCCCGGATGGCGGAGCCGCCGAAGAAGGCGAGGATGTAGACGGCGAAGATCGCCCCGCTCACCCAGGTGGTCGCCACCAGCAGCCGACCGCTCCAGCGAAGGGCGGCGGCGGAGAGCGCGCGGTCGCCGCGGGCGCGTCGGCCAGGCTCCGGGTTTGCAGCGTAGTCCGTCATGGGGTCAGGCCTTCTGTTCGTGGCGGAAAGACCGGGTCCGAACGCCCGGCCCCTGTTTTGAAGCAGCAAAGGACGCCCGGCCCCTGCCGGTCCATCCCCGAAGTTCCGCAAAACTTGCCTGATCGTACTCCGCGCGTCGGAGGTTGCGCCCTGGGTGACCGGACAGGCTCCACCGGGCCTCCTGCCCGGCGGCCGCCATTTCGGAGCATTGGGCAAGTATTGCGCAGCATAGGGCACGCGGAGCGACCGCACTCCGTCGCATGGTGACCCGGTCAGCTGTGTGGCGGCGTGCGTAAGCCTGCAGCGGGCCGGGAGCCGTCGTTGCATCGGCGGCTCCTGATCCCGTCAATGATAGCGGAGGCCGGCATGGTCGCTCTCACCGTCAATGGAACACGCGTAGAGGTCGCCGCTCCCGACGACAAACCGCTTCTTTGGGCGCTGCGCGAGGATCTCGGCGTACTGGGCCCCAAATACGGGTGCGGCGTGGCCCAGTGCGGCGCCTGCCGGGTCCTGATCGACGGGGTTTCGACCCCGTCGTGCATCGTCCCCCTGGGCGAGGCCGCCGGGCGGTCCGTGGTGACCGTGGAGGGCCTGGCGGATGCGGACGGGACCCTCTCCATCATCCAGCAGGCCTGGATCGACGAGCAGGCTCCCCAGTGCGGCTACTGCCACCCCGGCTTCCTGATCGCCGTGACGGAGCTGCTGGCGACCAATCCGCAACCCAGCGACGCGGAGATCGACGAGGCCATCACCAACATTTGCCGATGCGGAACCTATTCCCGGATCCGCAAGGCCATCCATCGCGCCGCTGCTGCGCGCCGGAGCGCAGGAGCCGCCGCATGACCCGCCGTATTCTTTCCCGCCGCAACTTCCTCATCGCCGGCTCCGTGATCGGCGGCGGGGCCCTGGTGACCGCCGTCGGCGGCGTGGGCCTGCTGGCCAGCGTCGATGTGGACGGGCTGGACGGCTATGTGGACGGCGAACGCGCCGTGCTCAACGCCTTCCTCGTCATCCATGAGGACGGGCGCACGGTGATCTACGCGCCGCGCACGGAGATGGGGCAGGGCATCCACACGGGCCTCGCCATGCTGGTGGCCGAGGAGGCGGACCTGCCCTTCGACCGCATCACGGTCGAGCACCCCACGGAACAGCTGGCGGTCTACACCACCCTTGCGCCGCTTCAGGTGCGCTTCGAGGAGGCGAGCGGGCCGGGCTTCTGGGCCGCGCGACGCGCCATGGGCCTGTTCCCCCTGGTCGGCACCGGGGGATCCCAGTCCACCATGGGCATGTGGACGCCCATGCGGCAGGCGGGGGCCGCCGCGCGGCACATGCTGGTGACCGCCGCAGCCGCGCGACTGGACGTTCCGCCGGGGCAGCTGACCACGGCGGACGGCATGGTCCATCACGCCCGATCGGGGCGCAGCGTGCCCTATGCGGAGCTGGCCCGGGCGGCCGCCACGGTACGCCCGCCGCGCGAGATCGTTCTCAAGTCGCCCTCCCAGTGGACCCTGATCGGCCGGTCCCAGCCCCGGGTGGATCTGCCCGCCAAGGTGCGCGGCGAGCCGGTGTTCGGCGTCGATGTGGTCCTGCCGGACATGCTTCACGCCAGCATCCGTCATGCGCCGGTGTTCGGCGGCGCCGTCGCCCGGATCAACAATGAGGCCGTCGTCCGGCGCCAGCCCGGCGTGGTGGACGTGGCGGTGATCGGCGGCGCCAGCGTGGCGGTGGTGGCCGACTCCTGGTGGCGGGCGGAGACCGCGGCGCAGCTGCTGGATGTGACCTGGGCCGCCGCGGAGGCGGACGGGGTCTCGAGCACGACCATGGACCGGGACCTGCGCGCCGCCCTGGACGCGGGCGATGCGCGCGAGCACCTGCATGACGGGGATGTGGAGGGCGCCCTGGCGTCAGACGGCGGGCGCCGCGTGGAGGCGGACTATTTCACGCCCTTCCTGGCCCATGCCTGCATGGAGCCCATGACCGCGACGGTCGTCGTCCGTGACGACGGGACGGCGGAAGCCTGGTGTTCTTCCCAATCGCCTTTCTCGATGCGGGTCGCCCTCGGCCGTGGGGCCGGTCTGGCGGACGTCAGCGTCCGGTCCATCACGCCCCATGTGACCATGAACGGCGGGGCGTTCGGCCGGCGCAGCGAGCCGGATGTGATGGTCGAGGCCGGTTATCTGGCGGCGCGCCATCGCAACCGCCCCGTCAAGGTGATGTGGTCGCGGGAGGAGGACATCGGTCGGGGGGTGTTCCGGGCCATGGCCGCAGGGCGTCTGCGGGCCGTGCTGGGGGCGGACGGCCTGCCTTCCGCCTATGACGCCCTGGTGGCGACGCCGTCGCTGGCACAGTCCACCTCAAGCCGGATCCTGCCGATCGGCGACGGCGCCAGTCCCCACCGGGACCGGTATTCCATCGAGGGACTGGACAAGCACCACTACGCCCTGCCCAACCGCCGCATCAGCAGCCGGCACGTGCCGAGCCATGTGCCCGTCGGCTTCTGGCGGTCCAACGGCTACTCCTTCAACACCTTCTTCTCGGAGTCCTTCATCGACGAGTGCGCCCTGGCGGCAGGCCAGGATCCGCTGGCCTACCGGCGCAGGCTGCTGCGGGAGAGTCCGCGCCATCTGGCCGTGCTGGACCGGGTGGCCGACATGGCCGGGTGGGGCGCGCCCATGGGTCCCGGCCGCGGCCGCGGGATCGCCATCGAGGCCTGCTACGAGAGCGTCATCGCCGAGGTGGCCGAGGTCACGGTGTCGCCGGACGGCGAGGTGACGGTGGACCGCGTCTTCTGCGCGATCGACGTGGGAACGGTGGTGAACCCCGACGCGGTCATCGCCCAGATGGAGGGCGGGATCCTGTTCGGGGTGACCACGACCCTCAACAGCAACATCACCTTCGAGCGCGGGACGGTGATGCAGACCAATTTCGACGACTACCCCATGCAGCGCCTGCACAATGCGCCGGAGGTCATCGTCGAGATCGTGCCCAGCACCCTGCTGCCCGGCGGGGCCGGCGAACCCGGCATCGTCCCTGTCGCCGGGGCCATCGCCAACGCGATCCACGCGGCCACGGGCCGGCGGTTGCGGTCCCTGCCGCTGACCCTGACCGAGACCGTCGGCGTAAGGCGCACCCGTACGGTGCTTCCGCCCGCGGCCGCATCCGCCGCGCAGGCGGCATGACGCGCCTGTCCCTGACCCCCGATTCCCCGCCCGAAGGAGGCTCCTTATGGGCATGACGACGCTCTTTCGCGCCGAACATCTGCGCACCGCCACGCCGGCTCTGGTGGACCCGTTCGGGCGCCGGATCGATTATCTGCGGCTGTCGGTGACCGACCGCTGCGATTTGCGATGCGTCTATTGCATGGCCGAGCGCCAGACCTTCCTGCCCAAGTCCGAGGTGCTCTCCATCGAGGAGCTGGCGCGGCTCAGCCGGGCTTTCATCGGCCTGGGCACGCGCCGTCTGCGCCTGACGGGCGGAGAGCCGCTGGTGCGCAAGGGCTTCATGGATCTGGTGTGCGAGCTCTCGCGGCATCTGGCGGACGGATCGCTGCAGGACCTGACCCTGACCACCAACGGGACCCAGCTGGCCGCCCATGCGGAGGCCCTGGCCTGGCTGGGCGTGCGCCGGGTCAATGTCTCGCTGGACACCCTGGATCCGGACGCCTACCGGCGCATCACGCGCGGCGGCGACCTGGCGCGGGTGTTTGACGGACTGGCGGCGGCCCGCGCGGCGGGCCTGGCGGTCAAGATCAACACCGTGGCCCTGAAATCCGACAACGCCCATGAGCTGCAGGACATGGTGGCCTGGGCCCACGGGCTGGGCATGGAGATCACCCTGATCGAGACCATGCCGCTCGGCGAGATCGAGGCCGACCGCACCGACCAGTTCTTGTCCCTGGCCGAGGTGCGCGAAGGCATGGCCCGCCGCTGGACCCTGAAGCCCCTGATGAAGCGCACGGGCGGCCCGGCGCGCTATGTGCGGGTGGAAGAGACCGGCGGGACCCTGGGCTTCATCACCCCCCTGAGCCACGGGTTCTGCGAGGCGTGCAACCGGGTACGGGTGACCTGCAAGGGCGAGCTGTTCCTCTGCCTTGGGCAGGAGGACCGCGCGGACCTGAGGCCCCTGCTGCGCGACCATCCCCATGACGACGCGCCGCTGGTCGACGGTATCCGCGAGGCCATCGGCCGCAAGCCGAAGGGCCACGACTTCCGCGTCGCGCGCAACGGCGACGGGTCGACGGTCATGCGGCCCATGTCCATGACGGGGGGCTGAGATGGCGAAGGTCTTGCTGTTCGGCGCCCTGGGCGATCTGGCCGGCTGGAGCGAGCGGGACATCGCCGCCGACACCCTGGGGGAGCTCAGGGGCGCCGTGGCGGGCGACGACGCCCGTCTGGCCGGGCGACTGGCTCACGCCAGCACCCTGGTGATCCTCAACGACGCCCTTTTGCCGGCCAGCCAGCGCCGTGACGACCGGACCCTGGCGCCCGCCGACGAGGTGGCGTTCGGCTCACCGGTGAGCGGAGGCTGAGATGATCCGCATCACCCGCGAGCCCATGGACCCGGCCGGCCTGCTGGCGGCCTTCTCCGGCGGTCTGGACCAGACCGGCGCGGTGGTCAGCTTCGTCGGCCTGACCCGGGCCGGGGATGCTGACCGTCCGGTCACGGGTCTGACCCTGCAGGCCCATCCCCGGTACACCGAGGCGGTGATGTGTGAGATCGAGGCCGAGGCGCGGCGCCGTTTTGACGTCCAGGAGGTGGCGGCCGTCCATCGCTGGGGCGAGATCGCGGTGGGCGAGCCCATCATCTTCGTGGCCGTGGCCGCCCGTCACCGGCGGCCGGCCTTTGAAGCCTGCGACTACCTCATGGACCAGTTCAAGACCCGGGCGCCCTTCTGGAAGCGGGAGGACGGGCCGGACGGCGGGCGCTGGATCGAGCCCCGGGATGAGGATCTGACGGATCTGGCCCGCTGGGCCGAGGAGACGCGATGACGACTGCTGAATTTTCAGACCAACCGCCGGCGGGCGGGCGGCTGATCGAGGCTCCGCTGATCCCCGTTCGGATCGGCGTCCTGACCGTGTCCGACACCCGGGACGCCGAGAGCGACACCTCCGGCGCCATTCTGGCCGCTCGCATCGCGGCGGCGGGGCACGCGGTGGCGGCGCGCGCGATCGTGCCGGACGTGGTGGAGCTCATTCGCGACAGGGTCCTGGCCTGGATCGAGGCGGGCGAGGCGGATGTGGTGATCACCACCGGGGGCACCGGCCTGACCGGCCGCGACGTCACCCCCGAGGCGCTGGAGCCCCTGTTCGACAAGCGCATCGAGGGCTTCTCGGTGATCTTCCACCAGGTCAGCCACCAGAGCATCGGCCTGTCCACCCTGCAGTCCCGCGCCACCGCCGGGCTGATCGGCGGCGTCTTCGTCTTCTGCCTGCCCGGGTCCAACGGGGCGGTGCGCGACGGCTGGGACAAGGTGATCCGCTGGCAACTCGACAGCCGCCACAAGCCCTGCAACATGGTGGAGCTGATGCCCCGCCTGATGGAGCGGTGATGGCGAACCTGACCCACATGGACGGGGACGGCCGCGCCCGCATGGTGGAGGTGGCCGCCAAACCCGAGACCGCGCGCGAGGCCGTGGCGGAGGGGCGTCTGGTCATGGCGCCGGAGACCCTGGCCCTGGCCATGGGCGGGGGCGGCGCCAAGGGCGACGTGCGGGCGGTGGCCGAGATCGCCGGGGTCATGGCGGCCAAGCGGACCAGCGACCTGATCCCCATGTGTCATCCGCTGATGCTGACCTCGGTCAGGGTGGTGGCTGAGCCCTCCGAAGACGGCGCGGGTCTGGCGGTCACGGCCACCGTGCGCACCGCGGGCCGCACGGGGGTGGAGATGGAGGCCCTGACCGCCGCGACGGTCGCCCTGCTGACCCTTTACGACATGCTCAAGGCGGCGGATCGCGGCATGACCCTGGAGGCGGTCGGCCTGGTCTCCAAGTCCGGCGGGGCGTCGGGCGACTGGCGGCGGCCATGAGCCTGCCGGACGTGGAGACGGCGCGGACGCGCATGCTGGAGGCGGTCCGGATTCTGGCGCCGGAGACCGTGGCGCTCGATGACGCGGACGGTCGCTGGCTGGCCGCGCCGGTCTTTGCAGGACGCGATCAGCCGCCCTTCGACGCCTCGGCCATGGACGGCTATGCGGTGCGCGGCGCCGACGTCGCGCCGGGCGCGCGGCTGAAGATTGTCGGCGAGAGCGCAGCGGGCGCGCGCGGGGCGCTGCGCATCGGGCCGGGGGAGGCCGTGCGCATCTTCACCGGCGCGGCCCTGCCCGAAGGCGCGGACAGCATCCTCATCCAGGAAGTGGTCACCCGGGAGGGCGAGGGCATTCTGTTGGGCGACCAGGCCTCGGATCCGGCCCATCGTCGTCCGCGGGGGGTGGATTTCAGGGCCGGGGACAGGCTGCTGGCGGCGGGGGTGCGGCTCAATCCCTGGCGGATGGCCCTGGCCGCCTCGGCCGGCGCGCCCGCCGTGTCCTGCGCCCGCAGGCCCAGGGTGGCGATCCTGCCCGGCGGTGACGAGCTGGCGGAAGCGGGGGCGCCCATTGCGCCGCATCAGATCCATGACGCTGCAGGCCCGGCCCTTGCCGCCTTCATCCGGCGGTGGGGCGGGCAGGCCCGGGCCCTGCCGCCCGTCCGGGACGACGATGACGCCATCCGCGACCGCATCGGCGGGCTGGAGGCGGATCTTCTGGTGACCATCGGCGGGGCCTCTGTGGGCGACCATGACCGGATGAAGCCTGCGGCGCGCAGCCTGGGCGCGGAGCTGACGGTGGAGGGCTGCGCCGTGCGGCCCGGCAAGCCGGTCTGGTTCGCGCGGCTGCCTGACGGACGGCTGATGCTGGGCCTGCCGGGCAATCCCGCCTCGGCCCTGGTCTGCGCGGAGCTCTTTCTGGCGCCCCTGCTGGTCCGGCTGCAGGGCGGGACACCGGCGACGACCCTGGAGACTGCCATTCTAAACACGCGCCTTCCGGCCAACGGGCCGCGCGAGCACTACATGCGGGCCCGGCTCCTGTCCCAGCCGGATGGAACCGTGCGCGCCCTGCCGTTTTCGAACCAGGACTCTTCGCTGGTCACCGTCATGGCCGAGGCGGACGGGCTGGTGCGTCGTCCGGCCGACGCCGATCCGGCCTCGCCGGGCGCCGTGGTGCAGGTGCTGAGACCCGCATGACCCCGGAGGCGCTCACCCACGCGCAGACAGACGTCTCGAGCGACTGGTATCCGGCCGGGCTGGAGGATGACATGCGCCCGCGCATGTTCGCCTGCGCGGATCGGGGGGAGGCCTTCGCCCTGGCCACCATCGTGGCGGCGGAGGGGGGCCCCCGGGGCGTGGGCGCCCAGATGGTCATCACACGGGACGAAATGGCGGGCTTCCTGTCCGGCGGATGCATCGAAGCGGACGTGGCGCTTCACGCCCGCCAGGTGCTGACCCACGGCGATCCCGTTCATCTGATCTATGGGCGAGGCAGCCCCTTCGTGGACACCCGCCTGCCGTGCGGCGGGCGGCTGGACGTCATGGTGGAGCGTTACGCTCCGGATGACCCGGTCCTGAAGGACCTGCGGGAGGCCGACTGCGCCCGGCGCGGGGTGACCCTGCTCTCGGACGGACGTGCACGCACCCTGGCCGCCGGCGACGTGCTCCGGCCTGATCGTGTGCGCGCCTATGGGCCGCGACAGCGCCTGGTGGTGATCGGCGCGGACGCCTTCGCCCTGGCCATGGCGCAGCAGGGTCTGGCCCAGGGCTGGGCGGTGACCCTGATCCGGCCCAAGGGACCCGAGACGCCGCCGCCGCTGCCGGCGGCCTATCTGCGCGGGGCGCCCGCTGAAGCGCTGAGACGCCTGGCGCCCGATCCGTGGACGGCCGTGGCCATCGCGACCCACGACGCGGATCTGGATCACGAGGCTGCGCTCGAGGCCCTGGCGTCCGGCGCCGGATATGTGGGGGTGCTGGGATCGCGCCGCCGGTTGCCCGAGCGTCTGGACCGGCTGGAAGCGGCGGGGGCTTCGCCCGCCGCCCTGGCCAGACTCCGCGCGCCCATCGGATTGAAGATCGGGGCCCGGTCGCCACAGGCGGTGGCGGTCGCGGTGATCGCCGAGATCATCGAGGCCCTCTCGTGAGCCGCCATGCCATCGTCCTGGCGGCCGGCGCGGGACGCCGGTTCGGCGGCCGGAAGCTGCTGGCGCCCTGGCGCGGGGCGCCCCTGCTGCAGGGCGCGGTCAGGGCGGCCCTCGGGACCCGAACCGAGAGGGTGACCGTGGTGCTGGGGGCGGACGCCCGGGAGGTGAGGGGGGCGATGGCCGGACTCGACGGCCCCCGGCTGGCGACGGTGACGGCGGCGGACTGGCGTGCAGGTCTCTCGGCGTCCCTGCGGGCGGGGGTGCGGGCCCTGCCCGACGACGCCTCGGCCTGTGTGGTGTTCCTGGGCGACATGCCCGAGGCGTCCGCCGCCCTGGCGGACGCCCTGCTGGACCGGGTCGAGGCCGGAGCCCCGGCGGCGCGTCCGGCCCATGCTGCGGGACCGGCCCATCCCATCGCCTTCGGCCGTGTGGTCTTCGCGGACCTGATGGTCCTCACGGGAGATCGCGGCGCGCGGGATCTGCTCGGCGCCCTGGGCGAAGCGGTGGCCCACATCCCGGTGAGCGACGACGGCGCGGTCTTCGACATCGATCATCCCGGCGATCTTGAGCGATGGGGCGGGCCGAAATGAGCACGTCCGGGCTCCCCAACCGCCGCCGGTTCATGGCTGCAGGCGGGGCCCTGGCGCTCTCGGCCTGCGCGCCGCCAGCGCGCGCGGGCGCCGTGCGGGTGTTCGCCGCCGCCTCCCTCACGGACGCCCTGGGCGCCCTGGCGGATCAGTGGCGGCGCGGCGGGGGCGGGGAGACCGTCCTGTCCTTCGCGGGCAGCGGCGCCGTGGCCCGTCAGGTCCAGGCCGGGGCGCCGGCGGATTTCGTGGCGCTGGCGGACCCGGCATGGATGGACCGCCTGGAGGACGCGGGCGCGGTGCGGCCGGCGAGCCGGTTCGATCTCGTGGGCAATCGCCTCGTGGTGGTGGGCGGGGCCGGCTCGGCTCCGTCCGGGGACCCTATCGGGGCCCTGCTGCGAGGCGCGGGGCGGCTGGCCATGGGCGATCCGGACAGCGTGCCCGCCGGGGCCTATGCCCGGGACTGGCTGACCCGGATCGGTCGCTGGGACGATCTTCAGGACCGCATCCTCCCTGCGGCGGACGTGCGCGCCGTACGCAGCTTCGTGGCGCGCGGCGAGGCCGAGCTGGGCGTGGTCTACCGCAGCGACACGGTGGGCGCGTCCTCGGTGCGTGTGGTTCTGGAGCCGCCGCCGGGCGAGCAGCCCCGCATCGTCTGTCCCGCTGCCCTGACCCTCGCGGCCGGGCCCGTCGCGGAAGCCTTCGCCGCCTTCCTGCGTTCGTCGGAGGCGGCAGCGGTGTTCAGCCGCCACGGGTTCGCCCCCCTTGACCGGTCGGGGGCCGAACCCGGTGTTTGAGCCCCTGTCATCGGCCGAGCTCGAAGCCCTGCTGCTGTCCCTTCGGGTGGCTCTGGTCGCCCTGATCGGCGCCGCGCCGGTGGCGCTCGGCCTGGCCTGGCTGCTGGCGCGTCGCAGCTTCGCCGGGAAGTGGCTGGTGGAGGCCGCCGTCAACCTGCCGCTGGTCCTGCCGCCCGTGGTGACGGGCCTGTTCCTGCTGATGATCTTCGGCGTCCGGGGCCCGGTGGGCGGCTGGCTGCTGGAGACCTTCGGGGTGCGCCTGGCGTTTGAATGGACCGGCGCGGCCCTGGCGGCCGGGGTGATGGCCCTGCCGCTGATGGTGCGGCCCCTTCGTCTGGCCCTGGAGGCGGTGGACCCCGACCTTGAGTCCGCTGCGGCCAGCCTCGGCGCGCCGCCGTCCCATGTGGCGATGCGGGTCATCCTTCCCCTGGCCCTGCCGGGGCTGCTGGCGGGGCTGGTGCTGGGCTTCGCGCGCAGCTTCGGAGAGTTCGGGGCCACCGTGACCTTCGCCGGGGCCATCCCCGGCGAGACCCGGACCCTGCCGGTGGCCATCTACGGGGTGCTGCAGCAGGCCGACGGCGAGACCCTGGCGCTGCGGCTGGCTGTGGTGTCCGTGGGGGTGTCGGTGCTGGCCCTGGTGGTCGCCGAGGCCCTGAACCGGCGGCTCAGGACCCGTGTCGGCGCATCATGAGCATCGAGGTCCGCATCCGTGCGCGCCGGGCCGGGTTCGGTCTTGAGGCCGCGTTCGCCAGCGAGGCTTCGGCGGTCGGGGTGACCGGCCCCTCGGGCGCGGGGAAGTCCACGCTGTTGCAGGCCATCGCCGGGCTGGCGCCGGTCGAACATGCCCGGGTGCTGATTCATGGACGCGCCCTGGTGGATACCGATCGGGGACTGAACCCGCCGGCCCATCGCCGGCGGATCGGGCTGGTGTTCCAGGACAGCCGCCTGTTCCCCCACATGTCCGTGGCCGGGAATGTGGCCTTCGGGGCGCGCTATGCAGCCGATCCGCTGCCGGTGGAGGCGGCCCTGGCGCTGGTGGACATGACCGGCTTCGGCGACCGGCGCCCCAACACCCTGTCCGGCGGCGAAGCGCGGCGGGTGGCCATCGCGCGGGCGCTGGCGGCGCGTCCCCGGCTGCTGCTGCTGGACGAACCGTTCACGGGCCTTGACGGCGAGCGCCGTGAGACGGTGCTCGCGCATCTGATCCAGCTGAGGGATGAGCTTCGAATCCCGATGATCCTGGTGTCCCACCACGAACGGGACATCGAGGTCCTCTGCGGCCACGGCGTCAGACTTGTAGAGGGCCGAACCGTCGGCCCTGCGCTCGGGTGAAAAATGGCCGCCGAGGCGAGCCCGGGTTGGAAGGCGCCCCGGCGGCCCGGCATCACCGCGGGTCCAGGGGGTGGACGGCGATCCCGTTCGGTCAGGCCGGGGGCAATGGGGAGGAGCCTGGCCCGACCGATGACTGAAGGCTATCGCGAGCAGCGCCCCATTGAGATGCCGGGACGTTCGAAAAACTTGCCCGGACCTCCAGAGTTTGGGCGGACCGCCATAAGAGCGTTTTCTGGCAGGAGCGGCGCCGGCCTCGCACCCGGTTGTCGTGACGGAGGTCGCCATTGGGGCTGGGACGTCGGCTTCAATCGCCAGTCCGCTTTTCCACCGACTGGCGCGGGCATGAGGGCCTTGACAGATGTTAGGCGCCATACATAGTTGTTAGGGAGCTAACAAACGCGGAGCGCGCCCCTTGAATGACGACCGTGACAGCCAGGCGCTGGTGGGGGCCTGGGCGAAGCGATGTTACTTCGCCGGCCGGGCCGTCATGGACTCGGCCCTTCGTCCTTATGACCTCGGCTCCGTGCAGTGGTACGTGCTCCACCAGCTCGTGCAGTCGGGCCCGACGATGCAGCGCGACCTGGTGCGCCTGCTCCAGATCGAGCGCGCCACCCTGAGCGGCATCGTCGCGGCGCTGGTGCGAAAGGGCCTGGTCGAGCAGGAGCCCGACCCGCTCGACCAGCGACAGAAGCGTCTGCGCCTCACGGCCGCCGGCGCGAGGCTTTGGGACGACCTGCCCGATCTGGCCTTCATTCGCTCGGTCGCGTTCGACGACATCGATGAGGCCGAGGCGGCGACCGCCGTCCGGGTCCTCCGGACCGCCACGGAGCGGCTCGAACAACTTCTCAGAAAAGGAACACAGCCATGACCGTACTGGTGACCGGAGCGACCGGCCTTGTGGGAGCCCGCCTGCTTCCGCGCCTCATGGAGGCCGGGGTGGACTGTCGCGCGCTCATCCGCAGCGGGAGTGCGGCGCCGGCCGGGGCCAGGGCGGTGGAAGCCGACCTCATGGACCCGGATTCCCTGATACAGGCGGTGGAGGGCGTCTCTGCGATCATCCACCTGGCCGCCGTTTTCCGCACCGCCGACACCGACCTGATCTGGAGAAGCAATCTCGAGGGGACGCGAAACCTCATCGAGGCGACGAAGGCGCGCGCGCCGTCTGCGCGCTTCATCCTGGCGAGCACGTCGAATATCTACGGCGGGGCTGGGCCGCGCCCGGGTCGCGAGGACGACGCGGTCGATCCGCAGCAGGCCTATCCGGCCAGCAAGCTCGCGGCCGAAAAACTGCTGCGAGAGAGCGGCCTCACCTGGTCAATCCAGCGCTTCGGGTTCGTCTACGGCGACCAGGACGGCCACCTGGAGGATCTGCCCCGCCTCGTCGGGAGCTTCAAAATGCACCCGGCCCAGCGAATGAGCATGGTGCATCACCGGGATATCGCCACGGCCATGACCCTGGCGCTCACCGGCGCCATGGACGGGCGCATCGTCAACATCACTGACGACGCGCCCACCTCCATATACGAGCTGGTGTCCCTGGCCGGAGGAACGATGGAGCCGTCTTCGGAACCGCTGGCCGAGCCCTGGCGCCTGCACATTGACGGCGCTCGCGCACGAAGCCTGGGTTTCAGACCGGTCGTCCGCACTGTCCATCAAGCCGTCGAGGAAGGTCTCCTGTGAGGAGACTCCGGGGCGGGCGGCTGTCTCCCCGTCCACATGGGTAGCGTCCATACCCCTATAAGCTCCCATCTTTTAGGGGTGTGAGATGCGATTCACAGTGGGGTTCCAGCGAAAGGAATCCCGTGAGCACATCCCACCAGACGCCGCCTGTCGCCGCCGACCATGGGCAGGCGCTCATCGACGGCGTGATCGCCGGCTATCGACAGCAGCCGCGGTCCCCCGTGCTGAAGACTCCGGCCAGTCAGGGCCTCGCCTATGAGGACGTGACCTTCCCGTCCGAGGACGGGGTGCCGCTCGAGGCCTGGTTCATTCCGAACGCGGGGTCGGACCGTCTCATCATCTGCAACCACCCGCGATACTTCAGCCGCTACGGCTTTCCCTCGCACCTCCAGCCGTGGAAAGCGCTTTTCGGCAGGGCGGGAAACGACTTCGAGGTGGATTTCAACCTCGACTACCGGATCCTGCATGACGCCGGCTACAATGTGCTCACCTACGACCTTCGCAATCTGGGCCGCAGCGGCGCCGCCAATGGCGGCATGACCACGGGCGGTCTCTTCGAGTCCCGGGATGTCATCGGCTCCCTGGACTGGGTCAGGTCCCAACCGGGGCTGGCGGAGATGACGCCCGCCCTGTTCAGTCGCTGTCTGGGCTGCAACGCGACCCTCTTCGCCATGGCCCGCAGGCCCGAAGCGTTCACCGGCGTGCGCTGCATGGTGGGCGTGCAGCCCCTGTCCGTCCGGCGCATCATGGAAGGCATCCTGGCGCTCAATGATGTTCCGGTGGAGCGCATCGCGGACATCGATGAGGGAATTCTGCATGCGACGGGGTTTGGGCTCGACGCCATGTCGCCGATCGGCGCGGCGGCGAGCGTCACCCTGCCATCCTTCATCACCCAGGTGCGCGATGACGTCCTCACGCGACCCGACGATGTGCAGGCGATCTTCGACGCCATGCCGGCGGCCGAGAAGTCCCTGTTCTGGATCGAGGGCACCACCCGGCGATGGGACGGCTACACCTATTTCGCACGCGAGCCCGACCGGATCCTGGGCTGGCTCGACCGCTTCATGCAGCCGGCCCCCTGAAGGCCGTGCGAAAGTCCCGGTCCTGCGGCGCAGCCGGGGCGACTCTCCAAAGTCCTCCCCGGCGTCTCCGCCCGGTGCGCGACCGGACCGGCCCCGGAAAGAGGTCCGGGCGAAACCTCAATCAAATGCAAAGGATGCACACATGAACCGCAACATCACTGCCGCAGCCGCCGCCGGCCTTTTCATGGCGACAGCGCTGGCCGGACCCGTCCAGGCCCAGACGGTTTCGGAAGACCTGCCGTTCGAGGTCATCATTCCGGACTACGCGGAAAACCCCGAGGCGGCTCTTGCGGTCGCCGCCCGGCGCAACGCCTGGCGGGAAACGTTCGAACGGCAGGACGTGGAGGGCATGATGTCCTTCTATGTTCCCGAGATCTATTCCTATGACCTCATGGCCGCCCCTGAAGCGGACGGCCTGAAGCTGGCCTTCGACGGCGAGGCCATCTGGCGCCGCAACTGGGTGGCCTTTTTCGACATGTTCGAGGACGACCTGGAGGTCACGATCGAGAACCTGACGGTCTATCAGTCGGGCGACATCGCGACCGTCCGCGGTCTGACGCGGCTGCAGGGCACCATGACCTCAGGCCAGTACGTGGACATGTGGTCCCGCGAAACCAATGTGCTGCGCCGGATCGACGGCGCATGGCTGGTCGTCCACGACCACGTGTCGGTGCCCATGGACTTCGCCACGGGGCAGGCCCTGACCACCCTGTCCCCCGACTGACGCGCCGGGGCGGGGGCGCCCGACATGGGCTGGCGCATCGTTGCTGCGGAACGCCGCCTGCTTATGGCGGCGGCTTCCGGCAGCAGAGACGGCGGTCGGGGTCAGCGGGCCAACAGGCTGACCATCAGCTCCATGTTGTCCTCGATGGTCGGCAGTCCCTTGTCCGCCCGCAACTGGCCCTGGGCCTCCAGAAGAACCAGCCCATGCATGGCCGCCAGAAGCAGGCTGGCTAGGCTCTTCGTGGGCGCGGCGGGAAGCGTTCCGGCGTCCTTGCAGTCATCGACAAGCGCCATGATCCCGGCGAGGCAGGTCGCGCTGCGCGCCTGCAGATCGGGGTGGTCCCGGGCCAGCGTCGGGGCGCCGAACACCAGCCGGTAGCGAGACGGCTGCTCGCGGCTGAACGCGATCAGCGCGCCGATGGCGGCCAGCAGCCTGGCCCGGGGCGCCTGGGCCGAACCACGGATGTCGGCGAAGGTCGCGCTCAGGGTCTCGAGGTCGGCCGAGGCGACGGCGGCCAGAATGGCGCCGCGGTTTCGGAAATGCCTGTAGGGCGCGTTGTGGGAGACGCCGGCCGCGTGGCCGACGGCGCGCAGGGTGACCGCCTGTTCGCCGCCTGTGTCCAGCAGGGTCGCTGCAGCGCGGATGAGCGCGTCGCGGGTGGTCATCCCAAGGCGAGCGGTGCTTCGGCCGCAGTGAGGCCCGCCAGGGTTCCGGAGTCGCGCCAGAGCGCCCGGGCCAGGTCCTCGTCGTAGGTCATCGCGGCCGAACGTCTCTCCACAAGGCCGCCGTCCTTCCACTGGTAATAGCGGCCTGACTCGAAGTCCGGCGACGTGGCGAGATCGGCCAGGGCCCGGCCGGACTGGACGAGGTCGCCGAGGGTCAGGCCCACGCGCTTCATCAGCCAGCGGACGGGCGGCGAACCGATCACCAGGCGCGCCGGCCCCGGCAGGTCCCTGAGCAGGCCGGTCTCGGCGATGGCGCCGGGATCATAGGCGATGGCGGACAGGGACAGACCCGCCGCCTTCGCCCGGCGGTCCAGCTCATAGGCGTGCAGAACCGTGCAGAGCTTTGATGTGGTGTAGCGCCGGCCGCCGGAAAGCGGTTCGCCGCCGTCAACGCCCATGGTCGCCAGGGCGATGGCGTCGGGCCTGACGGCCCGGCCGATGAACCGGCCGTCGGCGGTGTCGGGGTCATGGGTGCCGCTGGCGGTGAACACCACGCGGCCGTCAGGCTCGAGGCTGTCCAGCAGGAGCTGGACCAGCAGGAAATGGCCCAGATGGTTGGTGGCGAAGGTCAGCTCATAGCCGTCCTCGCTGTAGGCGGGAGGTCCACGGAACGTCGCTCCGGCATTGCACAGGATCGCCTGCAGCCGCCCCGCCGCGCCGCTTTCGATCATTTCGCGGCATTGCGCGGCGCCCGCCCGGACCGAGCCCAGCGAGGAGACGTCCATCTCAAGGGTGGCCGCCATCACGCCCGCGCCGGACCGGAGCGATGCGGCCGCCTCTTCGAGACGCGCCGGGTTTCGGCCTGCCAGAATGAGACCGACGCCGCGATCGGCGAGCGACCGGGCGCATTCAAGGCCGATGCCGCCGTGCCCGCCGGTGATCAGGACTGTCGGCATGTTCAGACTCCCGAGGTTGACGCTGTCAACACTGCACACCCGCACCACCACAGCCAGCCGCGCGGCGGGATGTCCGCACGTTCCGGCAAGAAATACGGTGGATCAGGCAAACGCCGCCGCGTGGTTACTGAACGGCCAAAGGGCGCGGAAGGGCCGGCCAGAGGCGCAAGCGTTCGCAGGATCGGACAATTGTTCGTTCAGAACGGGCAAAGCCGGACGCGCAGGGCGGAGGCTATGGATAGGGCTCCAGCAGAAAAGGAGTTAGCCCCAATGTCCGACACCTCCCGCCGATCCCTCCTGGCGCTCGCGGCCGTCGCCGGGCCCGCAGCCGTCGCCGGCGCGGGCGCGGCCGCCGCCCAGACCGCCGCGACCAGCCCCGCGGCCCGCCCGGGCGCAGGGCGCGCCGCGATTGTCACCGGGTCCTCTCGCGGCATCGGCGCGGCCACGGCGAAGCGCCTGGCCCGGGACGGGTTCGCGGTGACCGTGAACTGCCTGGTCAACCGCGATCTCGCCGCCCAGGTGGTGCGCGACATCGAGGCGGAGGGCGGCCGGGCCATCTGGCGCCAGGGCGATGTCGCCGATCCGGCCGCCATGCGCGCCCTGTTCGACGCCAATGACGAGGCGTTCGGCGGCGTCGATGTGGTGATTTCGAACGCCGCCATCATGAACACCGCGCCCTTTGCCCAGTTCGAGGACGCGGCCTTCGACCGGATGATCGCCACCAACATCAAGGGCAGCTTCAACGTCCTGCGCGAGGCGGCGCGCCGCGTCCGCGACGGCGGCCGCATCGTCACCCTGGCCTCCACCTCCATCAAGGCCAAGCGCGCCACCCACGGGGGCTATGCGGCCACCAAGGCGGCCCAGGAGATCTACGCCGGCTGCCTGTCCAAGGAACTGGCCGGGCGGCGCATCTCGGTCAACGCCCTGGCGCCCGGGCCCACCAACACCTCTTTGCTCGATGTGCCGCCGCCGCTGCGGGCGCAGGCCGCGCAGATGACACCTTACGGCCGCATCGGCGAGCCCGAGGACATCGCCAACGCCATCTCGGCCCTGTGCTCGGGCGAGGGGGAATGGATCAACGGGCAGGTTGTGTTCGCCAACGGCGGCTTCCTCTGAGGCCGGTTCCGCCGGTCTTCTGACCGGCAGGTCGCTGCCGATCCCCGCAGACAGCCATGCCTTCCGGGCGTGGCTGTTTTGCCGTCTGCAGGCGGTTGAGGGCGGGGGCGCAGCCGGGCTGGGGACGTCTGCCTGCCGGAGCGGAACGGATCGCCAGGACGAGGTGCGCAGGTTCAGACCCTTGCCGGCCGACCGATGTTTACGGTCGCCGATGCCGCGACGCCTTGTCCATCGCCGTCATCGCCCCGTTGATATCCGCCGAAAATGCTCACGCCCTGGGCTTGCGCGGCTTCCTGGCGGGCTTCCGCCCGCCCTGGCCGAGGCCCATGGATTTGGCCAGCTCCGAGCGGGCTTTGGCGTAGTTGGGCGCCACCATCGGATAGTCGTGCGGCAGGCCCCACTTGGCCCGGTACTCCTCGGGGGTCATATCGTACTTGGACGACAGGTGACGCTTGAGCGATTTGTACCTGGAGCCGTCCTCAAGGCTGATGATGTAATCGGGCGTGACGCTCCTGCGGACCGGCACCGCCGGGGCCTGCGGCTCGACTTCCGGCTCGGAACCCGACGGCATGCCCGTCAGCGCCGTGTGCACGCTGGTGATCAGGTTCGCCAGGGCGCCCGGCGCCACGGCGTTGTTCGACACATAGGCCGAGACGATGTCGGTGGTCATGCCGACCAGATCGGCCTGGGTACGGGTCTCATCCATCAACTGTGGTCTCCAGGGCGCGGTTCAGGGAGCGGCGCAGCTTGCATGAACGCCCTGCGCCTGGAAACGGGCCGCGTCAATAATCGCCCGGACAGTCCGCCGCGGCCGCTGGGAGCGCGGGCCTTCGGGCCTTCGCTCTCAGGGGATCGCCTTTCAGCCAGGCAGCAGGCCCAGCGCACGATAGACGGGCGCCGTACGCTCGAGCAGGGTCGCCGCGTGCCGCTCAAGCGCATCAAGGCTCTCCTTCGGGTCGTCGATGCGCTGGCCGTCGCGGAAGATGCGTTCGTTGGTGCGCAGATATCGGGCCCATACCGTCTCGGCCAGCTGACGCGCCGGGCGCTTCAGAACATCGGGCTCCAGCAGCATCAGCTGGACCGGCCGCGGAACAGGCACGCCTCCGCCCGTGACGGGCGAGGCGAGAAAACCGAGCTCCGGCGCGCTTGGCATGTTCAGCGCCTGGTGACGGTTGAAGGCCGCGCAGCGGGCGATGATGGATTTTGACGGGGTGACGATCGGGGTGATCGCATTGACGCCCAGACAGATGATCACGGCGCCGGCGACCTGCTGCTGCGGCTGTGACGCCAGTGCGGGATGGGTGCGCAGCTCGGCGATGGACTTCGGCCGATAGTCGTCCGAAGCCAGGGCCTCCAGAACGGGGCGGTAGATGTCCTCGGGCAGGTCCGCCTCGCCCCGGGCGCCCCTGACCTTGAGGTCCACCTCGGCGGGCGGTTTGAGCAGGGCGAACGGCTGGGACTCCAGGGCGTCGCGCTGGGCCTCCAGGGTCAGCCTGTGTCCGCCCTTGACGAACAGGTCGCAGCGGAAGCGCTGGTTGACCAGGTAGTCGCGCAGGCTCTCGCGCAGGACGGGATCGCCCATGCCGTCCAGCAGGGCGGCGCTCCTGGGCGAGAGATTGATGTCGTCGATCCGGTCCAGATGGCGCGCCGGACCGACCCAGGTCATCTTGGCCTCGCGCATGGCGGCCTCCACCTCCGAGAAGTAGGGCAGGTGCCAGTCGGCGTTGAGATACTCATGCGCCAGGTACCGGCCGTCCTTCCCGGTCAGGCTCAGGGCGTGATCACGCGCAGGACGGTTGAGCGCGTAATAGGCTCCCTCGGCGTCCACCACGGCCTTGACCATCTCGCCGGCGTTGCGGATGCGGCCGGCGGGCCCCTCCCGCCGGTCCGAGAAGCGCTCGCTTAGCATCATCAGATGGCGGGTCGGTCCGTCCACCGCCCACCCCGGCAGGCAGTTGTAGCTCATGTAGACGATGCCGCCCGGCTTGAGGCGCCGCCGGATGAGATCAAGGATGGCTGCGCGGCTCTCGTCGGAGATCCAGCTCCAGACGCCGTGCAGGGCGATCACGTCGAACCCGGGCAGATCCGTCCGGCGGGCCAGGTCGGTGAAGGCGTCGTCCAGCAGGGTCAGATCCGCATCGGTCCCGGAGGCGAGGTCCCGGGCGTGCACCACATGGCTGGGATTGAGGTCCGCCCCCCAGAAGCTGCCGGCATTGGCCGCAGCATGGATATTGAGGGCGTACCCCTGCCCGAAGCCGAGCTCCAGATAGGTGCAGGGATCGGGCAGGGCCACGTCCAGGCCCGACGCCCGGCAGGCGAGGCGCAGCCGGACCGGCGACAGATCGGGATAGTAGCCGTAGGTGTAGTTGAGATCGGTGAAATAGCCGTGGGACCAGGCGCTGGACACTGTCTTCAGGCCTCCGGATCCAGGGAGGAGGGACTCCCGAAGGCGGACGGTCGCCCGCCAGCGTCACCGGCCGGAAGATCCGGGGCGACGGTGATCCAGGGGGCGGATCGGGCCACCGGCGCGCCGTCGCCCTCGAAGCGGAATGCGCACCCGGCGCGGTAGTGCTTTCCTCGGGGCGGGGCGCCCGGGGATGAGGTCGTCCCTGTGCTGTCGGCCATGGTCTGTCCCTTGTTCGAGGCTGGCGGCGTTCGTCCCGACGCGGCGCCTTGGCGGTTCGTTCACGAATCTCGGCGACAGGCGGGACCGGTGACGCCTTCACGTCCGCGCGGTCCCATGACGCCGCTCGCCAGTCTGAAGGGGCGGATCGGGATGCGTAGGCCGGAAGCGCCGGATTTCTTGCCCGGATCTGCAAAGGGCGCGGCCACTGGCCTCCGCACCGGCCTGCCGGCAGGGCGCTGCGATGGACCCGGATTCGGTGAACATCGGTGCCGCGCCGGGCCAGGGACGCCGAAGGGCGTCCTGCTTCCGTCCGGCGTCCGACGTCCGGCTTGCGAGGTCCTGGCCGACGGTCCGCACGCCGGTCTGCGCGCCATGCGGCGGGCATCAAGGGAGCGGGCCCATCGACATTTCAAAGGGGCGAGGATGGGTGCCGCCCGCCCGGCGGATCACGGGCTCCGGCCGAGGCCGGGCCCGGGAGATCAGAACGATGCTTCCATCTGCGCCGCGGTGCGGGAGTGGTCCGCCTTGGCGCGCTGGGTCTCGCGGCGGGGCGGCGCGCCGAACATGCGGGCGTACTCCCGGCTGAACTGGGAGGCGCTCTCATAGCCCACGGCGATGGCGGCGACCCCGGCTTTTTCGCCGTGGGCCACCATGAGCCGACGGGCCTCCAGCAGGCGCAGGTTCTTCTGATACTGCAGCGGCGTCATGGACGTCAGGGCCTTGAAGTGCTGGTGGAAGGACGAGGGGCTCATGCCCGAGGCGCTGGCCAGTTCGGGGACGCTGACCGGCACGTCGAAATTCTCGCGCAGGTGGGCGATGGCCCGGGCGATGCGCTGGGGCTGGCCTTCGGGCAGCACCATGCGCGCCACATTGTGGCCCGCCGGACCCGTCAGCAGCCAGTAGGATATTTCGCGCATGATGGCGGGATAGAGGATGTCGACGGCCTGGGGCTGGCCGCTCACCTCCAGCAGGCGCTGGAACGAGGCCATGATCTGGGCGTCCAGATCGGTCACCATGAGCCCGAACGCCTCGGCAGGCTGGCTGGACGGCGGCGTGTTCATGCGGGTCACCACGTCGAGCAGGATGGCGGGGTCCAGGCTCAGGCTGGCCCCGACGAAGGGCGCATCGGGCGACGCCTCAAGGGCCTGGCTGACCACGGGCACCTCCACGGTGACCACCAGGGACTGGCCCGCTCCGTAGGTGACGACCCTGTCGGCCACCATGACCTGTTTGGCTCCCTGGGTGACCAGACAGAGCTTGGGTTGGTACTGCATGTGCTGGGGCGCCAGCAGTTCGGAGAACCGCATCAGGGTCAATCCCGGCACGGCGGTCAGGCAGAACCCGTCTCCGGTGACCTGGGCGTCCAGGGTCCGATTGATGGTGTCGTTGAGTTCACTGAGCATGATGGCAGGCCTTGGTGGTGGGTGCGCGCAGCCGGGCAGGACCCGGCGGCGCGCGGTCGTGAGCAGGGGTCCCGGCGACGGGGACGAGGAAGACGGACCGGGCCGTCATGGGGTCGCCTCCTGCCGGGCGCCGCCCAGGACGGCGGCGATGCGGCGGTTGGCGTTCAGATAGCCAAGGCCGGCGACGACGCAGGCGGCGGGGACCACCAGCAGCCCCAGGCCGAGCGCGTTCGGCAGGCCGGCCGTGGCGGCGGCGTCGCTGATCATCCCCACCAGAACCGGCCCGAGGGTGGGCCCGACGAGGCCGACCGCGATCACCAGCAGGCTCGAGGCCAGGGCCTCTCGTCCCGGTCCCGCCAGGGCGTGGGCCGCCCCGAACCCCCAGGGCAGGGCGAAGGCGAAGGCCAGCATGGCCGGAACCAGCAGGGCGGCGGCGAGCCAGGGCGACGGCGCCTGGAGAGCGGCGGCCGTGGTCAGGCCGGCGATCAGGAACAGAACGGCGGGCGGGCCCAGCAGCCGGCCGGTCCCCCTGCGCATGGCCCGGTCGAACCCCCGTCCCCCCAGCACGGCGCCGGCGATCCCCATGGCGCCCTGGAGAAGGCCGAAGACCAGACCGGCCTCGGTGGCGGAGAGGCCGTGGCTGCGGATCAGGAAGGCTGCGGAAAAGGCGTAGAAGGGCGCGGCGGCGAATCCCATGGCGAGGGTCGCGACGAACAGCC